>SL_3KL_010_SEDDRAFT_10000648_pt1 | contig 29397 bp, 20 predicted proteins | sample SodLakKL_010_SED_2_FD_10381 | JGI IMG/M metagenome (IMG submission 10381)
ACCTCGATGTCTTTAGGCAGTGCAGCTGCCATAACAACCGGACCATGAGGAGGAAGATTAAAAGTAGTTTGCTCCTGCAATTTTTCCCATTTCGGATAAATAAGTCGTAACTTCATTTTTATAAATTTAACTAATAATAATGGTTTAAAAAATCCTTACATGATTTCTTTATATGATCTTTTTCTTCAGCAGATAAACTAAACTTATTTTTTTTATAATTTTTGACATTAAATAAAAAGTTTTGAACTTTTGAATCAAAATCAGAAGTATATTCTAAATTAAAATGATTATATATTGTTTTTATTATCTTTTGAGGGTCACTATCAAGTTCCTCATATTTAATTTCAATATAATCATTCTTTGACAAGCAATAGAGTTGATTTTTCAGACACTTCCAAAGATGATTAAAAGATTTCGTAATAGTATATAAATTTTCATTAACCCATTTGCCTTTAAGCCGGTTTTGTTTCCCAATAATGTTAAACATTTTTACAGTTGAAGGGATAACATTAACCGGATCACGATATATATGAATAAATCGAGCTTTAGGAAACGTTTTTTTTAACTCCTCAATTCGGTATGAATGAAATGGATTTTTCAGCAATACTATACCTGGGTTTTTATAATATATTTTCTTTAAAAAAACTTTTAATTTTTCTGACTGCTTACTACTTAAAGAATCTTTATTCATATCCAATAAAACCTCAGAAAAATTTTCTTTTTTCGATTTAAAAACTAATTTTTCTAGCGGGGTGTTTTTCGCAATTTTCAAAAGTGCATACTCATCCTCTTGGGGTTCGTCAGGACCAAGAGCAACATTATCCATAGGTCTTTTCTTTGACATTACTCTGTTCATTACAGACCTGAAATACGGTTCAGAAACGAGCAAACTTCCCGGCACAGAAACCTGAACAACTCTAGGAGTTACAAACTGTTTATCTAATGATAAGATTTGATGCAAAAAGGTAGAACCCGTACGCCAGTGCCCAACAATTATTATTGGATTGATAACTTCTGAACAGTATTTGAGTTTTTTAGCAAATTTGATTTTTTCTATCATAGAAAAAATTGATGACCAAATACTTCCTTGAAACAAAAATAAAAGCCTGTTTATATTATTTATTGATATTCCGCCATTTCTAACAATAATAGAAATTAACTTAGTAAAAGAAGTACCAATAAGCAAATACGAGTGATTCATTTAAATGCGATATATTTAACAACTGATTTATAAAAAACTTTAATCTAACAAACTATTTAGAAAAAAATATTTAAAAACAGTTTACTAATATTACCATTCATTTTAATATTAGTAAACCCGCAACAGGTCTATAATCGGGGGATATATATTGAATTACGATTTTTTTCTTTCATTAAATTCTTTTTCAAGAAACTCAGCAATAGAGTTAACGGAAGTTAATATTTCTCTTGCAAGATTTTGGTCTGCTAGTCTTACGTCATACTTCTCTTTTAATGCTAAGACTATTTCAATAGCATCTATAGAGTCTAGCCCCATAGGATTATCTTTTCCAAATAGTGGTGTATCATCATCAACCTCATCTGCTGTAACATGCGTAATTTTTAATTTTTCAATAATGAGGTGTTTTATTTCATGAGTTAATTGTTTTCTTTCATCTACTGTCATATTGTAAAACTTGTATTAAATTTTGAAAATATAAGCAAATTTAAACCATTTTTTTTAATTCACTAAAAATTTTTTTTTCATAATCACCTCTATTTTTAATGAGGCAGCTAAGTTCTTCAAGTCTATCTTTGCCTAAGTCTCGATTTTTACCAATTTTTGCTGCAAAATATGAGATTTCTCTCCATTTATCGCCATTTTCCATCATACTTTTTGACATGTCGTCAAGGTCTTTATTATTTAATATTTCCGCAGCTTGTTGTAAAAAAGTTGCATACATAAATCTAAATCCTGCTCCACCTGTTCCTTGGTCTTCCAATAAAATATTAATTTTCATTATTTCATGAGATAAGTGCTCTGTATCTCTTGCCAAAGAAGGCCATTCTTTAACTTTGTTAGCAAATTTATATATCCCTTTAACTCCAATAAAAGGCACCGGCAATCCGATCATATTTCTGCAAGCTCTTTTTATTCCTTTTACTATAGGTTTTTTTAAGTCAATATTTTCAGGTATTTCTGCCGGATGATATATAAATCCTTTTGGAGACATGTGTCCTCCTGCCCAACGAGCTTTACGCATAGTTTCGCTATCCAATTCACTCTTTTTCGGGAAATAGCTATCACTGACAATATATTTTCCGTCTTGCTTACCAATTATATTAATAAAATGAACATTTATATGAACTCTTTGCCAATCCGGCATATAAGTCATATAAAAAAAATCAACTTGTGCAGCTGTTGGTATTCCTTTGCCTATTAGTTCATCAAGTTTTGCTTCTCCTTTTTCTTTATTGCTAAATCTATACTTATTAATTTTAATATTCAATCGCCGGGAAATATTTTCTCTTACTTGCCCTGGGCGACTTCTAACAATAAACATTGGGAAAGGAAAATTTGATGATTCAAGATAACCAAAAAAGATTCCATTAGCTATACCGAAAATTAAAGGTTCAGTTATATCAAAGCCCTTATATCTTAGTAATGCAGTAAGCGTACCTGTTTCACAATGAGCAGCCATATTGTGCTCGAAATCTATTACCTTATCCATTATTTTTTAATCCGATTTTTGTTATTATAAAACTTTCATTATCACTTTTCAAATACTCAACACTTATTTTATCTTTATCTTCTTGTTTTATTATCATTAACTGTAACATTGAAACAACAGGAATATCAAATATTATCGAATACTTTTTTAATACTTTTAAAGATAACTTTTGAAAATATTCCGGTTTAAAATGTTTTTTTAATTTCCTTTTGCTTATCCCAACTCTAGATGCTAAATCGCCAACTCCCATTTCTTGCAGTGTCATATAATAATAGACGGGACTAATTTCATTATTAACTATTTTTTCTCTTAGATTAGCTTCAAGATTCCTTTTCTTCTCATAATAATCATCTAAATAATCATGAGATAATTGAGAGCCACTAACAACCATACCAAAACTACTATCATCTTTTTCAACATAATAAACAGCTTGTTGTGGTTTAAAATCGACATATAAGTCTTTTTCTTTCATAATAAATTATAATTAAAACTCTATTTAGTTGTTAAATAAATGATGATTTAACTTAATAAATTTTGCGTAGGTTAAGATGACAAAAGTAATAATAAATTTTCAATTTTTTTTATGATAAAATTACATGGGATTTATTTAAAATAACAATAAACACTAAATTTTACTACTTTTGTTTATTATTAAAACTATCAACTCTTATAAAGTTAAATAACTAAAAACTATGGGTAATTGTTCAATTAAGTCATTAAGAAACGATGACATAAACAAAAGAAAGAAGAAAGAAGCGTTTTTCAACCAAAAGTCTAAAGTTATTTGGATGACCGGCTTATCAAGTTCAGGGAAAACAACGATTGCAAAAAATCTTGATAAAAAATTGCAAGAAATGGGTTTTTTCACACAATTATTTGATGGAGATTTTTTAAGAAAAAATTTAAACAAAGATTTAGATTATTCATTAGAAGGACGCGAAGAAAATATTCGCAGGGCAGCAGAAATTTCGAAAATGTTTTTAAACGCCGGGATAGTAGTTATAAGTAGCTTTATAAGCCCTACAAAAAAAATTCGTCAATTGGCTAAAGATATAATAGGCTCTGATGATTTTATTGAAGTTTATGTTAATTCATCATTTGAAACTTGTGAATCCAGAGACAAAAAAGGCATATACGAAAAAGCTAGAAAAGGTTTTATAAAAAATTTTACCGGAATAGACTCCCCTTATGAAGTTCCTGAAAATCCTGATATTGAAATTAATACAGAAGAATATTCTATAGAAACCCTTGTTAAAGAACTCAGTGATTTTATAATCCCAAAAATCTCTTTATGTAAAGCAAACAAATAGTTTTAAGTTCCATTAGAAATAATACCTCCTGAACAATCAATTCCTCCGGAAGCTGATTTATATGTGTTCTTTTCATTGTTCACACGCAACAAACCTAATAAAGCAAAGACCAAAGCCTCTTTATAATCAACTATTTTATTATTAGGTATTTGAATGTTTAAGTTTGTTTGACTCCTAAGCAATTCCATCAAAAACAAATTTTTTGCTCCTCCTCCTGTTATAAGCATTTTACCTTGCACGCCACTATCATTTACAACTTTACTAAGTTGAAACGTAATATGCTCATAAACAGTTCTGAGAATATCTTTTGCTGACAAGAGTTTATATTTTTCAATTATAGGGATAATAATATTATTAAACCATTCAGCTCCTATAGATTTAGGATAACTCTTATTATAATATTCTATGTTGTTTAGGTCATTAAGCAATGATTCGCAGACCTTTCCATGCCTTCCAACAGTTCCATCAATATCAAAATCTGCTTTTTTAACATTTAAAATCTCACATATTTCTTTTTGCTTTATTTGTGATATATGGTTAATTAAAAAATTAGCAGGGCATACATCAAAAGCTACTCTTTTCCCTTTATTTTTATAAGATATGTTAATAAAGCCTCCAATATTGAGACAAAAATGATACTCCGGAAAAAGAAGTTCATCTCCAATCGGCACTAACGGTGCGCCCTGCCCTCCAAAAGCAATATTCATAGCCCTAAAATCAGACACAACTACTGTTCTTGTTTGAGCAGCAATAGCTGAACCACAGCCTAATTGAAAAGTAAAGCCATTTTCAGGTTGATGAAAAACTGTATGCCCATGACTTGCGATAATATCCGGCTTCTCAAGATTATTATTTTTTAAAAAATCCAATACTTTTTGCCCAATAAAATGACCATATTCAAAATGATTTTTAATAAGTTTTTCCGAAGACATTTTCGGTGCTTCTTTAAGTTTAATCAGCCATTCTTCAGGATAAGTGAAAGTTTGGGTACTTAGCATCTTATATTTTAAGGAACTACTATTTTTTTCAAACTCGCAATACGCAATATCCAATCCATCATGGGACGTTCCTGACATTATTCCAATAACTCTATAGTTCATTTGTAATATTATTAGTATGTGTTTTTACAAATACTCCAATAGTTTTTCTAACTTAATTCCTCTTGAAGCTTTCAATAACACCGCTGATTTCATTATAGGTTTGTTTTTAAGCCATTCAATAACTTCATTAACATAATCAAATGATAAAACATCACCTTGTTCATTGTTGCACACAACATCTTTAAAAGCTTTGCCTACAAATATTATTTTATCAAAGTTTTGGGGTTTGACCAAATTATAGATTCTCTCATGTTCTTTTTGTGTTTCATCTCCAAGTTCCAGCATATCTCCAAGAATAACCACTTTATTGCTAAAACTCCTATTTACAAAATTATCAATTGCTAAAACCATACTTGACGGATTTGCATTATACGCATCCATAATAATCATATTATTATCTGAATCAATAACTTGTGATCGGTTATTTTTTGGCATATAATTTTCAATAGCATTTTTTATATCTGCTTTATCCACTCCAAAATATGATCCTACAGAAACTGCAGCCATTACATTATAGAAATTATATTGACCAAAAAGGTTGGTTTCAATTAAAGTTTTATTTTCTCTGTTATTATCATAAAAGTGTAATTTTAAAAACAAGCTATTCTTATCAACAGCTTCCTCTCCGATAAAGTCGCTATTTTCGGATTTGCCATAAGAAATTCTTTTTATTTCTTTTGATAAATCCATTAGAAGGTCATCATCATTATTAACAAACACCTTCCCATTTTGATTCTTTATATATTTATATAGTTCATTTTTTGCTTTAATAACACCATCTACGCCTTCAAATCCTTCTAGGTGAGCTTTCCCAATATTTGTAATTATTCCATGAGTTGGTTTAGCAATATGGCATAAGTCCCATATTTCACCTTTATGATTAGCTCCTAATTCAACAACTACTATTTCAGCATCTTCTTTAACAGACAGTATGGTTATTGGCACTCCAATGTGATTATTATAATTCCCTTCCGTAAAAAAGGTCTTATATTTTTTTGCTAAAACTGAATAGACCAACTCTTTAGTTGTAGTCTTACCATTAGTTCCGGTAATAGCAATAACGGGAGATGATATTTTGCTTCTATGATAAGATGCCATATTCTGAAGTGCTTGAAGAACATTCGGAACAAAGATTAATTTATCATTAGGTTTTAATTTATTATTATCAACTACTGCATATTCGCATCCATTTTTTAAAGCTAGCTCTGCAAAATGATTTCCATCAAAGTTCTCTCCTTTAAGACTAAAGAATATGCTATTTTTTTTAGCATGTCTACTATCTATACATATTTTATAATTTGAAACCAGCAAATTATAAATTAATTTTTCATTTTTATCCATTTACCACTATTTGATATTATAATTGTACAATCAAGTTTCCCCTATTAATATACAATTATCGTTAATTTAAAAGGTCATATATCTTTATAAAGCAAGTCCCCATTTGTTTTGAACAAATGGGGACTAAATATTTTGCAATTAAAAAATTTTAAATATATAATTTATATTTTTTAATCCCTTCTTATAGGAGCTCCAACTCTATCCATAGCACATCTAAATCCAACGTGGCTGGCAGCTTCATTTTGATCAAGGAAGCGACGTGTTCCCGGGACCATCCAGTATGCTCTATCTTTCCAAGAACCACCTTTATAAACTCTTGCTTCATCATTAAGCATACTTGTAACGCCATATTCATACATAAGACCCTCGTCTCCTTCTTTATCTTCTCTATCATAATAAATACTTGTTGCAAAGTCACCATCTCTATAGCTAATATTATCAGCTCTGCGATAATTTCTACGCGTTGGAGTTCCATCACGATCATCAACTTTTCTCCATTGTAATCTTCCTAAGCTGTCTTTTGGAAGTGTTTTTCCATCTTCGTCCGTTTTAAGAGTTTTAAAAACATTTCCACGGAAAGGTCTAAGAGAAGTAACATCTTCAGCAGTTAAAGGACGATAAACATCTTTTACCCACTCAGAGACATTTCCTCCCATGTTGTACAAGCCATAATCGTTTGGCCAATAAGCAAATACAGGAACTGTTATATCACCAGCGTCATTAAGGTCTCCTGCAACACCCATATAGTCACCATGACTTCTTTTAAAGTTTGCTTTAAAAACACCCATAGTTTCAGCTTCTCTGGATCTAACTTGATGTCCATTCCAAGGATATAATCTTCTTTCAATTATTCTTTCATGCATTGTATTTCCGATAAGTCCCAAAGCGGCAAATTCCCATTCAGCTTCTGTTGGTAACCTATAAGCAGGAAGCAATATTCCATCCTCTAACCTAACTCTTCTAAAACCGTCACCTCTAGGGTCTAAATCTCTAAGGTCCTGTCTTACATCACCTTCATATTGTCCGGCAAGATAAGCTTGAGTATTAAAATTGTCTTCTGCATACTGTTCTCCAACATTAGGATACAGAATTCCTTCACGAATTAATAACATTTCATTTACCCTATCTGTTCTCCATGCAGAATAAGTTGATGCTTGTACCCAGCTAACTCCTACAACAGGATGATCTCTAAAAGCAGGATGCCTGAGATAATTATTTACATAAGGTTCGTTATATGCTAAAGGGTCTCTCCAAGACATTGTATCCGGTAATGCATCAAGATATACTTGCGGATAAGCTTCCCCAAAAACTCTCTGAACCCAATAAAGATACTCAACATAATCTAAGTTTGTTACTTCTGTTTCATCAATATAGAAAGAAGTAACTGTTACTTGCCTTGGGATATTATTCCAATCAAACATAACATCTTGTTCTGTTCTACCCATGGTGAATGTACCCCCTTCAATAAAAATTAACCCCGGACCTATATCATGCTCAATAAAAGGCAACTTTTCAAACCCTCCCCACATTGGGTCATTATAAACCCATCCGGTAGTTCTAGACCTCTCTCTATCACAAGAGGTTGATACAATTACAATTGCTGTAATAAAAAGAATTGCTCTAATTGAATTACATAAATTCCTTTTCATAACATATAATTTTTTAAAAGTTTTGACAAATATAATTAAAAATTTGGACATCGCAATATTTTATTTTCAAGTTTATACTTTTCACAGTTAAATTTCAGTAAAACACTTATTTCATGAACTCCTGCCAAACCTGTATAATATCCTGAAAATGAATGATCAAAGCTATATCCTATTTTATAATCCTCTCTATGTAAACCTAACAAAAAAATTAAAGTTTTTTGTTCTTTAAAATCTTGTCTGAACCATACTCCAAAAGTTATAGGTTCAAATTCAAAATATGTGCCATAACTTGTACGAAAAAAGTTATGCTGATGTTGCAAAATTATGTTTGGTGAAACATAAAAATTTTGACGACTCATTCTGTAGTATGTCTCAACAGGAATTTTAGTACCTGCATGTAAGGTAGTTTTTATTGGTAGTTTTTTATCAGAAAAAAAACTTTTTTGAGGTTGAGTAAGATGGTGAGTTGCTAAGCCCGCAAAAAAATTTTCATTATAAAACAACACTCCTGCTGATACATCTAAAGCATTTATCCATAATTTTTCAGGCAAAGTTTCACTTGTGGGTATTAGTTCATTAGAAAAAGGGTCATATTGATCCGGGAACACGAGATTATCCCAATGCAAATCCCTTCTAAGATATGAAGCATTAACACCAAAATTCATATTCAAATTTCTTGTTAACTTTGTATGATAAGAATATATTCCTCCTATAAAATGTTGTCTTATTTTTTGCCCGAAGTGTTCGCTGGTAATCAAAAAACCAATACCTCCGGAAACAGCTTCCCAAGGGCGTTGATAAGAAGCACTAAATGTAGCTAAATGACCAAACCCGGGATAAGGATGATTTCTATGATTCAAATGCAAACTCGGACAAACATCCGTGCCCGCTATAGCAGGATTTAAATAAAGTGGGTTGGCATAAAATTGAGAAAAAATTGCATCTTGGCAAGAAATGTATAAAGGGCTATATGTTAACATAAAGATAAAAACCCCAATTATTTTCTTACTTTTTTTATCCATTTTATAATAATATAACAGCTTAATTTTGTAAAACGGAAAAGAAAACCCTTTAGTTTACAGTTATTAAAACTTTCAATATTTAGCTATTATTTTATTATCTATAACAAATTATTATATCTTACAACTAATTCCGTAATTGTTTATACACTATTAATACCGTTGCCCTTTCTCTTGTATGAGATATACTGAACATAATATTTTTCTTTATATCATCAAATTTGGTATTAATTATTGGCTTGCCATTTGTTTTATTTAAGATTTCGATATCTTTATAATCTACGTGGTTTTTATAATTACTAATAATATATTTCTTTATCAAATATCTGGCTGCCAGACTTTTTAATTTTTTTTCTTTGCCATAATCAGAAATTTCCTTTGAAGTAAAGAATTTATTAAGTCCTTGTTTATTTGCTAAATCGCAAAACTCATCCAAACTAATTGTTTTTATACCTTTTTTTAAATTTGTCATTACTTAAGCCATTTATCAAGCCATTTAAAAAACTCTCTTTGCCATAAAATGCTATTTTGAGGTTTCAAGACCCAATGATTTTCATCAGGAAAAAACATTAGTCTGCTTGGAACTCCATTTAGTTGAGCTGCATTGAATGCTTGCAATCCTTCCGATTTAGGCACTCTATAATCTTTAGCGCCATGTATAACCATAATTGGAGTTTCCCAGTTTTGCACAAATCTATGCGGAGAAAAGTCATAACTGTTAGGTGTAGGAGTTTCCCAGTATGGCCCTCCTATATCATGATTAGCAAAAAACATTTCTTCGGTTGTTCCATACCAGCTTTTAAAGTTAAACATTCCACAGTGAGCTATAAAGGCATTAAAAAGCCCTTCATGATGACCTGCAAGCCAGAACACGGAGAATCCGCCATAACTAGCACCAACAGCGCCAATTCTTTCTTCATCAATAAAAGGTTCTTTTTTAAGAACTCTCACAGCACTCATAAGGTCTTGCATATTTTGCCCTCCATAATCTTGGCTTATCTGATCATTCCACTCTTGTCCAAAAGTAGGTAACCCTCTGCGATTAGGAGCTATAATGACATAATCATGAGCTGCCATTAACTGAAAATTCCAACGATAAGAAAAAAACTGACTAACAGCACTTTGAGGACCGCCACCACAAAATAGTAATGCCGGATATTCTTTATCAGGATCAAAACCCGGAGGATAAATTACCCATGTAAGCATTTTTTCACCATCTGTTGTTTCAATCCATCGTTTTTCGACTTCTCCCATATTAATTTTTTCAAATACTTGCTCATTCACAAAAGTAACCATTTCTTGTGAGCCTGATTTTTTATCAACCCGATAAATTTCGACAGGTGATGAAATGCTCATTCTCGCTCCAACCAAATAGTCTCCGGCAAGATCAAAAGAGTTATAATTATGCCACCCTTCTGTAATCTGCTTAATTTTATAATCTTCAATATTCAAGCTATATAATTGATAAGTGGCATGTATTCCACTTATAAAATATAATTTTTCACTATTTTCCGACCATCTAATATTTCTTGAGCTTTGGTCAAACCCGGTTGAATATTCCTTATATGATCCATCTCCAAGATACATTATCATTATTCTACTTTTATCCGATTCAAATCCCGGTGTTTCCATGCTTTCCCAAGCCATATATTTGCCATCGGGAGAAAAAACAGGATTTCTATCATATCCTTCATTAAATGGAGTCAAATTTTCTGTTTCACCTGTTTCAATATCGTAAAGATAAATATCCGAATTTGTGCTTAACGCCCAATCTTTACCTTTTTTCTTTTTGCAAGTATATGCTAATTTTTTTCCGTCAGGAGTCCAACTTATTTGTCCTATTCCCCCAAAAGGAGGCAGTGGTGAGTTCCAGGGCTCATCTTCCATTATATCATAATATTCACCGATACTTCCATCATCATATGGGGCAATAAATATATGACTATATGAATAATCATGCCATCTATCCCAATGTCTATACATCAAATCATCATAAATTAAGGCGTTTGATTTGGGCAAATCCGGATGTTTATCACGCGGACATTCTTCAAGTTTCACTCTTTTAATAAAATAAATATGCTCAATATCCGGGCTATATTCAAAACCATTTATTCCTTTTTCTATATCGGTAACTTGCTTAGGGTCGCTTCCATCAATATTCATTTCCCATAATTGCACTGTTCCGCTTTTTGAGCTCAAATATCCGATTTTCTCACCATCAGGACGCCACATAGCATTAAACTCATTATGTTCACTATTTGTTATATTAACAGGAGTACCTCCGGCAACAGGAACGGTATAAATATCTCTTTGACTGATATTTTCTTCCACATCATAATATGTTATGGTAAAAAGCAAATCGTTACCACAAGGAGAAACTTGAATTCCACCGACTCTCCCAAACTCCCACAAAGTTTCCGGAACCATCGCCTGCTTATTTGAATAAGCATCCTGAGATACTATTAATAAAGCCGAAAATAACAAAACTATTAATTTTTTCATCTGTAATACAATTAAATTAAACAATAAATTTTAAAATAGGGTGTAAAAATAACAGTAAAAAATAAAACTAAAAACTTTAACAAATTATTTTTATCATTTTTGAGTTTTATAACAAGCAATTTTAACTATAAAATCTGATATTTCAATAAATTAATGTAATTTTGACAATTAAAACTATCATAAAAATATACTATGGATTCTATTATTATTGCTATTGGTGTTTTTATATTATTTATTTTTCTCGGATATAACAATCTAATAAGAAAACGATTAGCCGTTTACAAATACTTTGAAAGCATTAATAATTTGATAGGAGAAAGAAATAATCTCATAAAAGAAATAATCTCCTCATTAAACAATAACACTCATTTAAATAAACTTTCAAATTTAATAGAAGATGAATCTAAAGGTGGTTTTCCTCTATCAAACCAAATTGTTTTGAATAATAAAATTAATAATGTGATACACACAAAAGAGTTAAAAGAAATTCTTGAGAGAAAAGAAACTTTTATTGCAATTCAAAGTGACCTAAATAATAAAATCATTGAAATAAATAAAGTAATTAAAACATATAACAATTCTGTTTATCTATTTCCATCAAATGTTTTTGCAATGCTTTTTGGGTTTAAAAAAATACCGGAACTGGAAGTTTTTAATTTTGAAAAAACATAAATTTATTATATGTTTTATCTTGTGATTTGTATCCACTCAGTTATTTTTTTATCTCCAACAACTACCTGAATAAGGTAATTTCCTTCCGGCAAATCAATTATATCAACTTCTGATTTATTACTATTCTCATGAACACTTTTAACAAGCTGCCCATTAATATTAATAAATTTAATTTCACTAATAATTTGATCTGCTTCAACAAAAATTTTATTTCCTGCAGGATTGGGAAATATTTTTAATTTCTGAGTTGTAAAAATTTTATCATAAACTAATTCTTCAAAATTAGCTGTTAAAGTTATATTATCATCAGGCATTTCGAAAGTAAACTCTTTATAATCGCTTATTTCATTATTAAGAGTATCTGTCCAATTAATAAACTCATACCCTTCAGCCGGGTCAGCTTTGATAATAACCTCTTCATTTTCAGGATAATCTCCCTCCCCTAAAACTATTCCTCCTTCTTTTGGATTTGCTTTTAATTCTAAGTTGTATGTTTTAAGTTCTAATAGAACATTAATAACAACATCTTCATCCTCAATTCCAAATGAGCTTTTAGCAGGCTTATGCTTATCTTTTTTAACATTATAAACAAAAAATCCGTCAGCCGTGAGGTGGTTAGCTTGTCCATTGATATCCGTTACAAGTTCAATATCCTTAACAAAAGCATGAAGGTTCCAATTAAAATCGAGGGTTTCATTAAGGTCAGTTAGTTTTCGCCACATTCCGTGCCATCTGATCATATTCCCTTTTCCTTCAACTGCCGGACCACTATCCGTGCCTATTGGTTGCCCTCCTTCCGTTTCAACTTTTAGTCCAAACCATAACTCATCAGAAGCATCAATAACAAAAGGCGTATCAAGTTTAATTCTATTCGATTCTTCTAAAATAATATCTTCAATTTTTTGAGAATATGCTACAGAAGGATGTTCACCAACCCATATTTTAATAGTGTATTCACAATCTTCATAGTGAGGGAAGAATCTTATGTCAGATATAATTTTTCCCTTATAATCTTTTATATCTTCCGCTTCCCATCTACTCGCAACACTAAAAGTAAAAGGTCTGTTTGGTCCTGATGAATTAACATTTTCCCCATCATCCCAGTGTATCCATTCACCCTTTTCTTGAACTTCAAATGAATTTTTATTTGGGAGCATTTTTTTTTCTTTGTAATATATTTTTTGAGGATACTTTTTTATTTCATAAACACCGCCGTAAGATTCTTTTCTATTATTATTTGATTTTTTTGCAGGCGGTTGCCCTATTTTTATTGGAGAAACTGTAATATTAGCATCCTTAACCGGATTATCAAATTGATTTTTAACATTAAAAGTAAAAAATAAGTCTTTCGAAGCGAAGTTAGCCGTTAATGTTATTTCTTCATCCGGCATATCAAAATGAAAGCTTTTATCTTCACTTACAATATTGTCATCTTCATCTGTCCAGTTCACAAATTTATAATTATATTTTTCGAAAGCTGCTACATTTACATGAGTTTCATCAGCGAAGTTTCCGTTTCCAAGGACAATCCCTCCATCATCGGGATTAGAATTAAGTGTTAACGTATATCTTTCAGGAGATGTTTTTTCTCTGTAATTTTCAACAACCCCTCTAACTTCTCTCAGGGTTCTGGCATTATCTCCATCAGCAGCATGACCTGTAGGAGTATCCAGATGTTCAACATCCGGATTAGAGAAATATGGTACTCTTGTAGCATTAATGCCATCATCGAAATAAATTCCAGCTTCATAAGTCATCACAGAACAATACATATTTTCATCACTACCTTCCCATCTCCAGCCTGCGGACCAATTATTTGCTGACCAATCAGCCCAGTTTGTTGGCCCCGGTTGAACATTTTGTTCTTTATGATGGTGGCACCCCATATTATGTCCCATTTCATGAACATGAGTATATGTCCAGCTTGCTTGCTGCACTCTTGTAAAAGAAAATCCTCTATCTTCACGACCTATTCGTCTTCTAAGCAACCAAGCCACGCCACCAACATCTGAAGCGAGTCCAAATAGTGCTACCAAATCAGCTCCATAAGTATCTCTCCAATCATGTACCTCATCCATAATTCCAGCTATTTGATAGTCGTTCCATGTCTCTCCCCAGGGATTATTATCAGGAGATGCTGTTAATCTCCTCAAATCAACACTTGAATAATCTCCTTCTTCGTAATGATTAACTAATCCTGAATGAACTAAGGTCATATTGATATTTGTATCACTATTATCCATGGCTAATTGAGCTTTCGCCATTGACTGTGCTATAGTATTATTTATTGAGCCCTCAAATTCTTTAGCCCACAATGCTGATAAAGGTGTATATACTATCATTACGCCAATTTCGGCAATAGATTTCGATTCTTTTTTAGAAAACTCTTTAAAGCTATCAATATCTAAATTATCAATGTCAGGATAATCGTCAATTAAAAAATCCGTTCCGCATTCTAATTTCATTTTATTTAACTCTTCAATATCCAGCCTTTTCAAATATGTCTTACCTGATTTCGATGTTTTTTTTATGCTATAACGTTTGTTTTTTCCCGGTAATCTTATTGAAGCAATTATAAGACCATCTGTCTCTGATAAAATCACATACCCTTTTGGATACTTGTCAAATCTTGCTCTAATAGTTAAAGTTTTGTTGATATTTTGGTCTATCCGGTCAATTGTTGTCATGTATTTTTCACCAAACAACTCAACTAAGATCTTGTCTCCGATATTATAAGCTTTGCTATCTAATACCAAAGAATTAACTTCAACCACTTTTATATCTTCATAAGGAAAGAAAAAATCTTTTTTTTCAATGCTTTTAATATCTTTAGGATAATTAAGCAATTCAATAATTTTTTGAGCGTTGATGTTATTTATCAACAGAAACTGAATTATTAAGAAAAAAGCAATAAAATACCTCATAATTGATATTTTTAAATTTATGGAATATTATCAATTGCAAATTTTATTCTTTTTATAACTTCATCTTTTCCTATTAAACTCATTACTTCTTTAATATCAGGACCTTTTGCTTCTCCTACTATAGCAATTCTAAGTCCTATCATAAGCAACCCCGGACTAATTTCGTTTTTTTGCATAAAACTTTCAAGCTCATTATTAATGCTGTTAGCATCAAAAGGCTTTATATTTTCTATAACATTTATAACATTATTAAGCACTTCCGGCGTTTTTTCTTTCCATTTCTTTTTAACAATTTTTTTATCAAACTCCACAGGTGGTTCGAAAAAGAAAGACATCTGATCCCAAATTTCATGAACGAAGTTAACTCTATCTTTAACAAGCTCAACAATTTTTATCAATTTATTGAATTCAATATTGTGTCCTTTTTGCTTTATAACAGGTGTTATCTGTTTAGCAACATCTTCACTGCTTTTATTTATAAGATATTGATGATTGAACCATTTAGCTTTTTCAGGACTAAATTTAGCTCCTGCTTTATTAACCTTTTCAAGTGAAAATTCATCAATTAGCTCACTCATAGAAAAGAGTTCTTTCTCTGTTCCCGGATTCCACCCCAATAAAGCGAGAGTATTAACAAATGCTTCAGGGAAATACCCTGATTCTCTATATCCACTTAATATTTCACCATTTTTCGGATCTTTCCATTTTAATGGAAAAACGGGAAAGCCAAGTCTTTCTCCATCACGTTTACTCAATTTCCCTTTTCCATCGGGTTTATAAAGTAGTGGTAAATGCGCAAATTGAGGCATTTTCTCTTCCCAATTAAAAAATTTATATAGCAAAACATGCAAAGGTGTTGAAGGCAGCCATTCCTCGCCTCTTATAACGTGACTAATTTTCATAAGGTAATCATCAACGACATTTGCAAGATGATAAGTAGGTAACCCATCTGCTTTCATCAAAACTTTATCATCTAAAGTGCCGGAATCTACTTTCATTTTACCTCTAATAATATCATTAACTTCAATTTCAATATTTTCGGGCACTAATGCACGAACTACGTATGGTTGACCTGACTCTATTCGTTTTTTAGTTTCTTCCTCCGATAAAGTAAGAGAGTTACACATATATTTCCTTGATACAGAATCGTATTGAGCATTACCTGAGTTTTCGCTTTCTATTTTTTTTCTCATTTCCTCAACTTCTTCCGGAGTATCAAAAGCATAATAAGCATGCCCTTTTTGAATTAATTCAGACAAATATTTTTTATATATTTCTTTTCTTTCCGATTGTTTATATGGAGAGTAATTCCCTCCAATATCAGGACCTTCATCCCATTGTATTCCTGACCACTTCAATGACTCCTTAATATAATCTTCTGCCCCTTGAACATATCTTTTTTGGTCTGTATCTTCAATACGAAGTATAAAACTTCCGTTATGTTTTTTAGCAAACACATAATTATACAGCGCTGTTCTAACTCCACCAATATGTAATGGTCCTGTTGGACTGGGTGCGAATCTCACTCTTATTTTTTTATCCTGCATTAATGTACTTATTTATTTAAAGTTTAACAAATTAATTTATAATCAAAATTACAAAAATGATTTTTATAAACAAAACATTTTATGTGAATAAAAAAAATCCGACTTGAAAATATAAATTATACAAGTCGGATTTTATTAATTTAAATATATTTTTAAACAAACTCTAACCTGAGATTATTTTTATTCAACATCAATGACACATCTTACACTATATCCGTTAACTTTATTATAATTGTTGCGAAAGATAGCATCTCTATCTCTTGTTAAGAATCTACTCCAAGCATGCGTTTGAGATTCTTCATCACTTACCCACCATCTTCCATTTCTTCCAAGTGTAAAATAACCACCTCCTGTACTTCTGATACCACCGGGCAAAGCAGAGAAGCCAAAATCGTCAGTTCCAAACACATCGTCATTTTTATCCCATCTTGGGTGCTCATTGTTATCAACGTTACAGTCGCCTGCTTCAAGCCCTAAAGGATGATTTTCGGTACGACAATTTTTTAATTTTTTTCCTGCATCTTCACCTCTCCATGTAATTTCATTCCAAATATCATCATTTATATCATGTTGGCTATCTACTGTACCTTCAAGTATTTTCCAATCATCATCTGATGACACTCTCCATCTATACGGGCATAAACCTCTTTCATCGTCAACAGCATACCAGTTATATAGTTTACCATAAGCTTCAATAACTTCTTGTCGTGAATTTAATCCTTCTGCATCAGCATGATTATGGTCATAGACCGCATAAGCTCCTATCTGGTTATTATTAGTATTTGACCATTCATCATCAGGCAGGTCTCCTCTTATTTTACTTCCATCGGTATATTTAGTCGTTCTTAGATTTTCTTTAAACCAGCACTGGTTCCCAATTTTAACAGTTTCATAGTAGTATCCGTGATAATAAAAAGGTTCACCACAAATGATTTCTTGTAAAAAGTAAAGATAAACTTCGATACTCTCAGCCGGCATATTAAAATTAAGTTCTTTATTTTCACTTAATTTAAAGCCATCCCATTTTTGAAACATCCATCCTCCTTCTGATACAGCTTTCAGGCTAATACTCTCATTAAACTTAACAGATTGCGTTCCTTCACCAAAATTACCTTCACTTCCTTGACCATAAACTGATATAACCAACTCATACTCTTTTCTTTCAAAATTAGCATTTAAGGATATATCTTCTCCCGGCATATTTACTATTGTATTAACTGCATTTGCATCTTCCAGGTATTCTGTATCACCTGTCCAATTGACAAATCTATATCCTTCGCTTGCTTCAGCGATAATTTCAATTTTTTCATTTTGGACATAACTACCGGAACCTTCAATATCACCTCCTTCGGATGGTTCAGCAGATAAAGTTAGATTATTTGCCGTTTCGAAATTCGCTATAAGGGTAATTTCTTCGTCTGCCATAGTATATTCAAATTTCGGCTTTTCGCTTAATATATTACCTTCTTCATCAGTCCAATTTGAAAATGCATAACCTTCATTTGTTGTGGCATTAACTTCAACTTTTTCACCTTCTTCATATCTGCCTCCGCCGCTTAAAATACCTCCTCTAATTGGATCTGCAGATAATGAAAGTACGTAAGTTTGAATAAATTCAAAGTTAGCAATAACAGCAACATCTTTAGCGGGCATATTAAACAATAATTTATCTTCGTCGCTTTCAACATCTCCTGTCCAACCGGTAAATCTCCAGCTTCTATTAGGTTTAGCTTCAAGAGTAACACTCTCATCAAATTTAATGGAATGCCTTCCTCTACCAAAGTTAGATTCGGAGCCTTCTCCTTTAATATCAACTGCTAAGTTAAACTTTTGTCTTTCAAAATTAGCAGTAATATTTAAATCATTAGCAGGCATATTGAGAGTTACTTCTGAATTTCTTGCTCTTCTGCTATCAATATCTCCTTCCCAGTGCGTAAATGACCAACCTTCATTTGGTTTAGCAGATATTGTTATCTCATCGGTAAATTCAATACTATGAGTGCCTTCCCCAAAGTTAGCTTCAACACCACCACCCTTAATACTGACTGTCATATTATATTCTTTCTTGTCAAACACTGCTGTTAAAGTGGTATTTTCAAAAGGCATTTCATAAACAAAATCTGAATCCATACTAATAGTATTTCCATATGCATCCATCCAATAAACAAATTCATATCCTTCATTAGCAGTAGCTGATAATTCAACTTCATCACCTTCAGTATATCTCCCTTGACCACTTAAAGATCCGCCATCACGTGGGTTGGCTTCCAATGTTAGAATGTAAGCACTCATATATCCAAAATTCCCTAAAGAAGAAGCATTATTTGCTATTACGTTTTCAGAAGAATTTAAAATATCAGAAAAAATTTTATTTGAAGTTGCATCATTACTTGAGCAACTAACAACTTCTACTTCCATAAAGCAAAAAGCTAATGTAAGCAAAAGCATAAAAGTTGTTTTTTTCATCAGATATTAATTTTAGTTAAACAATTTATTTTCAAGTATTTATAAAAATTAGTTACAATATTTTTTGTTATTTAACGAGCATAATTTTTCAATATTACCAACAAATAGTTATTAATCTATGATATAGACAAAAATTATACCAAGTAAAAATTCAATATTATTTTCCAATGCAAATATATAAAAAAACTTAACTTTATAATTTTTAAATACGCAATTAATTATATTTTTTTTATAATTTGTTTAAAAATTCTTCCCAATCTTTGAATTGATGATTTTTTAAAACTCTGGGAAATTTATTTTGTCCGCCTTCCTTTCCAATAGATTTCAAGTAATCGTAGAAAACTGCTGAAGGCAAAATTTCAACAAAAACATCTTTAATCGCTGCAATTCTTTCTACCCTATAGTCATCATTTAAAATTTTCAAGTTTTCATCAATTTTTTGTTTAACCTGTTCTTTATCAATCTCATTATCCGTTCCTATGTACCATTTATGAGCAAACATAGAGTTATGTTTTATTCCGGCGACCGCAAATTCTCTAATTACAATTTTTAACTGCTCTTCCACTCTTTTAATAGCCATGTTCATATTCTCTACTGACAAGTGTTCTCCGCATATATTCAAAAAATGCTTGGTTCTTCCTGTTATAATAATTTCGTTTAACTCGATAGATGTAAATTTGATCATATCTCCAATTAAGTATCTCCATGCCCCTGCACAAGTACTTATTAATAGAGCATAATCAACTCCTTCTTCAACTTGGTCAATAGTAAGAATTTCTGCATTTGGTTTAATTTCACCCTCATCATCAAAGTTTTTTTCATTAAATGGAACAAATTCCATAAATATCCCATTATTAAGCACAAGTTGCATACTATTAGTATTTGGTCTATTTTGAAATGCTATAAACCCCTCTGATGCAAGGTAAGTTTCAATATAAGTTAATGGCTTACCAAGCAACTTTTTAAAACCATTTTCATAAGGTCCAAAAGATACGCCTCCATGTACAAAAATACTTAAATTCGGCCATATCTGATGGATATTTTCAACTTTATAATAATCAATTATTTTTTCAATCAGTATTTGCCACCATGCAGGCACACCACATATAACACCGAGATCCCATGATTTAGCCTTTTTTACTATTTCATCTAATTTTGTAGGCCAATCTCTTTCTTTTGCTATTCTTTTTCCGGGTTTATAAAAATGCTGAAACCAAAAAGGGATATTTTTTGCTGTTATACCCGAAAGGTCTCCTTCATAATAAGTCCCGTTATAGTTTAAATGTGTACTACCACCTAACATCAATATGCCTTTTTCGTAAAAATTACGAGAAAAATCATAGCGAGCTAAAGAAAAAATCTGATTTACTGATGTTTTTTTTATTGCTTTAAGCATATCTCCGGTTATAGGGATTTGCTTGCTTGATGCTTCTGACGTTCCTGAACTCAGGGCAAAATACTTAACCCTACCGGGCCAACAAACATAAGGTTCTCCATTTAATGTTCTATACCACCAATTTCTAAAAATTTTATTATAATCATGAACAGGCACTTTTTTTTGAAATTCTGCTACAGGATTTTTTCTTTTTAAAATTTTATCAAAACCATAGTATTCACCAAACGAAGTATTAACAGCTTTCTTTAATAATTTTTTCAGTTCTTTTTTTTGTGTTCTGTAAGGGTTTTTATACTTAAACATATCCGGCATTTTGCCGCGCATTTTTATAGCCCTTTTAATTATTGAACCTAAAACATACATAATATTATATTATAGATTATTATCTTGTACTTAAATGTTATCCTGCCATTGCTTTATTTCATTACTGTTTGGAGCAGAAACATCAAGTTTTGCTTTCTTTCTAATTTTACAAAGGTCATTAAAAATTTTATTTGGGTTCTCATTTTTAAACTCCTGATTTAGCTCATATCCCAATTCTACTAATAATTTTGCCCATTGTTTTGGGATTCCTGCTTTTTCAAATTTTTCACACTCATTAACAGGTTCCTTTTCCGGTTTCATTTGCGGGAAAAATAACACGTCCTGAATAGACTCACTGTTAGTCATTATCATTGCTAATCTGTCTATTCCAAGCCCAAGTCCGGCAGTTGGAGGCATACCAAACTCAATTGCTTTAAGAAAGTCCTCGTCTAAAACCATTGCTTCCTGATCGCCTCTTTTCCCTAGTTCAAGTTGTTCTTCAAACCGCATTCGTTGATCTATTGGATCATTAAGCTCTGTAAAAGAGTTTGATATTTCTTTACCGTTACAAATTACTTCAAATCTTTCTACCAAACCCGGTTCAGACCTGTGTTTTTTTGCAAGAGGAGACATTTCTATAGGATAATCTGTAATAAAAGTAGGCTGGATTAGATTAGGCTCGCATTTATCTCCAAATATTTCATCAATTATTTTTCCTCTTCCCATGGATTCATCAGTTTCAACACCAATATCTTTGGCAAAAAGATTCAATTCTTTATCACTCATATTTGAGATATCCTTTCCTGTAAAGTGCTTAATAGCTTCATACATAGTGAATCTTTTCCAAGGCCTTTTAAAGTCTATTTTTTTATCTCCTACCTGAACAACTGTAGAGTTATGTAGGTCAAGAGCAACTTTTTCAATCATCTTTTCAAATATATCCATCATCCAGTTATAATCTTTGTAGGCAACATAAACTTCCATTTGAGTAAATTCGGGGTTATGGAAGCGACTCATTCCTTCATTACGAAAGTCTTTTGCAAACTCAAAAACGCCGTCATATCCTCCTACAATTAATCTTTTAAGATACAGTTCATTAGCTATTCTTAAATAAAGCGTAGTATCAAGTTTATTATGGTGCGTTTTGAATGGTTTTGCAGCTGCTCCACCGTATATAGGTTGCAAAACAGGGGTTTCCACTTCAAGGCACCCAATATCTTCAAGAAAAGTTCTTATACTTTTAATCATAGCAGCCCTTTTCTTAAAAACTTCTCTAACATCAGGATTAACAATCAAATCAACATATCTTTGCCTGTATCTTTGTTCAGCATCGGTAAAAGCATCATAAGTTTTACCATCCTTTTCTTTAACAATAGGCAATGGTCGAAGAGATTTAGTAAGCAACTTAAACTCTTTGACATGTATAGTTGTTTCTCCCATTTTTGTTTTAAAAACGAATCCTTTTACCCCTATTATATCGCCAATGTCCAACAACTTCTTAAATACGTCGTTATACATTTTTTTATCATCAGTAGGACATATTTCATCTCTATTAAAATATAGCTGAATTCGCCCTTTAGAGTCTTGAATTTCAGCAAACGAGGCGCTACCCATTATTCTTCTACTCATCAAGCGACCTGCTAAACTCACATCATCAAAATTATTTTTATTTTCAGAGTAAAGATCGTGTATCTCCTTTGTTGTAGTGTTAACATCAAAGCCTTCGGGGGGATAAGGGTCAATATCCAGTTTTCTTAACTCTTCCAGTGCATTACGTCTAAACTGCTCTTGTTCACTCAATTTTATAGTCATAATAAGTTTTAATTTACTCAAAAAAATCAATTAATTTTATGTTTCATCAAAAAACAAGTTAACCTGATTAACTCCATGTATTTTTTTAATTTCAGAGATTAACTCTTTGCTATTATCCTCATTTTTCAGTTTTATATAATATGAAAACTCCATCATATTTTTATCCTCCTCACCAATAGTTTTTACATTTATAATTTTTTGTTTTTTACAATGCTTCTTAAATGCTTCATGAAAAGGATTTTCCGGCAATTGTTGTTCGTTTGCGACTATCTGCATAAGAAATTCGCGACTTTGCGGCATTGCAAAATTAAATCTGATAATAATAAGATATACAATACTTATAATAATAGTTCCAAAAATTGCAATGGAATAAAGTTTAACGCCCGATGCCAATCCTACAGTAAGAGCAAAGAATATAAACATAATATCGGAAGCGTCTTTAACCGCTGTTCTGAATCTTATTATTGACATTGCACCGACAAGACCGAAAGCACGTGCGAGATTATTTCCAATTACCATTATAACAATTGCTGTGATCATTGTAAGCATAATCAAAGAAATAGTAAATGCTGTCGAATAATTTAATCCTCTGTATGTATATTTATATAATACTGCTATGGCTATACCACAAATCATAGCAACTAAAATATTACCTATTACATCTTGCAAGGTTATACTAAAAACAAATATTTCTTGAAAATCACCTGCCATAGCTTAGCTTTTCTATTTTATTTTCTTAAATGCTTTAAAAATATGTTCAATATTAATTCTTGTTAAAAAATCAACATTTTTTTCTATTTCCATTTTTCATGCATGCATCAAACCCAATTACATACTTTGATAACGCCTCATTTCTTAATCTAAACTCCTGTATTAAAGATTTAGCCCAAACAGGCATTATATATGTAAAGTATTTTATTTCCAAAATAAAATGATTTTTAAATAAATAAGACTGATTTGAATTACTATACAATTCATTAATACCGGGATAATTTAAGCTGCGAATATTTTTATCAAAAGTAATTCTAACACCATCATCAAATTTTCCGTGATATGGTTCTCTTTCATATACTATTTGAGATGTAGGTTCAAATTTGTTTTTTTTCACATGAAAAAGAAATCGCCGTGCATCATCTATAGAATTTTTATTGCCATTTTCATTTAAAACATATTTTTCGACATTACCGGAATATAACAAACTCTCCATATCAGACAACTTCACAGGAGCTCTATGTTTTTTCACCCTATTTTCAATTTTTCTTTTTATTTCAAAAATTACATTTTGACCAATTTCTGAATCTCCATACCCCCTAATTCTAAATTTTTTTCTTAATAAGACTCCTTCTTTTTTCTCAGTATAGCAATCCAAATTGCTACTATCAAAATAAATACTTCTAACTGTATATTCAGGAATCCCTTCATTATTTCCCGACAATGCATACAAATCCGGTCTAACGAAAGGTCTTATTCTTTTTCTAAGATCATTCATTAAATAATTCGGTACTAAATATTTTTTTTCTAATCTTAGCATTTAATTTTGATACACTGTTTTGAATAATCTTTTAATATATTCACCTGCCGGGATTCTACCACATTTAATTTCTGCTTCAAGGACCATATTAGGCAAAATTTTGCTAATATTCTCTTGATTTTCAAAAGCGGCTATTACAAAAATATTTTGATGAAAATTTATCATTTTCACGCTATTATCAATATAAACTACTTTTGCTTCAATTTCTTTTGTTCTAGAGCCACCGCCGGGAGTTAACATTACTTTTTGTCCCGGCATAACATATTCACGATCATACAGTTCAATTGGCATTAAAAACACAAACTTTGAAATATCCGCTATTGTAATTATATTAGTTACGTCGCTATCATTTCCATGTTGTTTTATAGCTACCCCCGAGAAGGGAGCCAAAATATTAAATGAACTAATTCTATCTTCAACCTGATTTAACTGCTCTCTTATATTATCAATATTTGTCTTTATATATTGCAATTGCTCATATTTTTCTCCTGATTTGGCTGCATTATATTCTGATCTTGCGATATTAAATCGATGTAACTTAATCTTATACTTATTTAGTGAAATCTCATACTCTTCATCAGATATAAATCCATCTTGATGCATTACCTTATCTCTTTCGGTTATTTTTTTTTGGGTATTGTATTCCTGTTCAGCAAGTAGGATATTTTCATAAAAAACATCAATATCCTCAGGCTTTTCACCGGAGGCATATACTTTTAACAAATTTTGTTGAGCAACTAACTTCCCTTTTAACTCAAGATATCTTCTTTGTTGTTCATTTGATCTAATAAAACCTATAGTATCCCCTTTATCAAATAATTCTCCATCCATGATATAGTCATTCATTATAAACTCTGCAAAGTCTCCTCTTTGAAATTCAGTCACCGAATAATGAGAAACCCTATTATTCAAATTATTCTTTAACACATTTATTAAAGTACCGTCATCTGTTTTTGATAATTGCCATTCCTTATAAGGATAAACAATAGCTTTGGTTTTAATATTATATTCTAATTCAGCATATTTAAAAAAAAATAAAGCTGCTAAACCTAATACTATTATAAATAAACCAAAGTATTTGAAATTCATTTTTAAAAAATTTAGCCTAATAAGTTGCTATTACACCTAATTATTGGTTTTAAAGTTTATGTATTTTGAAATACTTGCAAACTGTCAAAAAAACATTTACCTTAAAATAAAAACACAAAAACACAATAATTAAACTCTGTTTAAAATAGATATATGGTACAAAAAAGTGCAAATATAACCATTTTTGCTAAATTCAGCACTACCAAATAAAAAAGAATTACCCCAAAAACTCCATTACAAGAAAACTTTAAATTTATTTTTGTAATTTTGCAAGAGTTCTATTATTTATGATTTTTATTCGAATGCTGGGTTTAAGTATAAAAACAATCTGCTTTATGTTTAAAATCATTAAAAAAAACTGCAAAAAATATTTAAAGCAACAATTTTATAACTTGTTTTTTTTTATATTTTTATTTTTTCCCTTTCATTTTAATTTGGCACAAGAAGTTGCAATAAATGAAGTAATGACTTCAAACAGAACTACTATTGCCGATGAAGATGGCGACTTTGAAGATTGGATAGAATTATATAATTATGGTTCATCTACCATTAATCTAAAAGGTTTTGGTATTTCAGATGATTATGAAAATCCCTTCAGATGGATATTTCCTGATTTTTTTATAGAACCGGGAGAGTTTATTAAAATATGGGCTTCGGGCAAAGATAGAGACAACCCTGATTTTCCGTTACATACTAATTTCCGAATCAGTTCTGACGGAGAAGAAGTTATTTTAACTTGTAGAGACTCTATATTAATTGATGAACTTGAGCCAACAACAATTCCCACAGACATCTCATACGGGAGAGTTCCTGATGGAACAGGCGAATGGTATTACTTTAAAGATGCAACTCCGGGTTCTGAAAACACAACACAAAAATATAACGGCATACTTAGTCCTCCTGAGTTTTCTCACAAACCCGGATTCTATTCAGAAGCTTTTGATTTGGAGATATCACATTCCGAACCGGGTGTAACTATCAAATATGCAAAAAACGGGCAATGCCTTCAAGAAAACTCAATATTATACGACAGCCCGATTAATATAACTGACCGTTCCAATCAACCAAATTCACATTCTCTTATCCCTACAAACTATATTTCCGAATCATCAGGAAGAGGATGGAGACCTCCGGCTGACACTATTGCAAAAACAAACGTAATACGCGTTTTAGCATCTCATCCTGAAATGATATCTTCATCAAAAACAAAGACTTTTTTTGTTTTTGATGAAAATTATGAAAGATATTCTTTTCCAGTGTTTTCTATAACTACCGATTCCATTAATCTTTTTGGTCTCGAGGAGGGTATTTATGTTCCGGGAGATACAACATCAATTTCAAGTGATTATAATTACAGTCAAAGAGGCTTTGAGTGGGAAAGACCCGGACATATTGAATTCTTCAATAAAGACGGCGAGCTTGAATTTGCTCAGGGAGTAGGGCTACGAATTCATGGAGGATTTTCAAGAAGATTTCCTCAAAAATCTTTAAGAATATATGCCAGAAACTTATATGGTAATAACACTATAGATTACCCATTATTTTCAGATGAAAACTACGACAGCTATAAAAGATTTATTTTAAGAAACTCCGGAAATGACTGGGGATATTCAATGTTCAGAGATGGAACATCACAAAGCTTGGTTAGGCATTTGGATTTTGATTCACAGGAATTTAGACCATCCATTGTATTTATAAACGGGGAATACTGGGGAATACATAATATAAGAGAACGGTATGACAAACACTACCTGGAAAGAGTTTATGGCATAGACCCTGAAAATATAGATTTATTAACAGGGAATTCTGTTGTAAAAGAAGGTGATAATGTTCACTTTCAAAAACTACTATCTTTTCTTAGTGATAATGATACTGCAGATGATGAAGTATTTGATTCTGTAAAAACATATATGGATATCAATAATTTTATTGACTATTACAGCGCACAAATCTACTACGGCAATACAGATTGGCCCCAAAACAATATTGATTACTGGAGACTTAGAACGCCATACAGCGACGACAAAAAACCCGGGCATGACGGGAGATTTCGTTGGCTTATGTATGATGTTGACCGCTCATTAAATTTGTTTACTGACTACTCAACAAACATGATAGAGAGAGTAACCAGAGTCCATTGGTCAACTAATATTATGCGACAATTGATAAAAAATGAGAATTTTAAAAATAATTTCATTAACAGGATGGCTGATCATCTAAATACAGCTTTTATAAGTGAACGTGTTATTTACAAAATTAATAAAAACAAAATTCTTTTTGAAAAAGAGATTCAAGAACATATAGAAAGGTGGCAAAGACCTTCGAGTATTGACGTTTGGTATAGCCAAACAGAAAGTATGATTGATTTTGCTAACCTACGTCCTGAATATCTTAGAACCCATATCCGCGAACATTTTGAAATAGAAAATAATATTGACATAACATTAGATGTAAATGACTCATCCATGGGTTTTATAAGAATTAACTCCATACAGATCACTCATGATACACCAGGCGTTCCGGAAGATACTTATCCATGGACAGGCATATATTTTAATGGCATCCCTATAGAATTGGAAGCTATAGCTAAACAGGGTTATAAATTCAGCCACTGGGAAGGCGTGCCAGACGACCATCTTGCTTTGACTTCCTTAACTCCAACAAAAGATTTAAGCGTAAAAGCACATTTTGTGAAAGACCAAGCCCCCGTCGGGTTAATTTATTTCTGGGCATTTGACAGCAATATGCCTAACAACACGCCTCTTGAAACAATAAGAGCTACATATAACTTGACCGGTGAAGGAGAAATTAAATATTACTCTGCTTTAACAGGCTATCCATTTAATGATGACCATCCTCTTTGGAGAAAATCTTCAATGGAAAGACGCAATGCCCCTACTGAAATAAATTATCTGCCTGCAGGGAATAATTTTATTCCTTTTGAAGATTCCTATATGCGAGGGCTTCAGGTTCGCCAACCTTTTGAATGTAGTGAAGATGAAAATGAGAATACCATGATTTTTCACATGCCTACAACCGGATATAAAGATATAATATTTAGGTTTGCCGCAAAAGATGAAGACGCAGCAAATTCTTTGATAATAGACTACGCAATTGAAGATGGCTATTCTGAATGGCAAAAAACAGGGTTATCTAAAACAAGTTTTGAATTATTTGATGATTTTAATTTATATGAAATTGATTTTTCATCAATAGAAGAAGTAAACCACAATTTCAATTTTAAAGTAAGAGTTAGATTTGATGCAGAAGATATGCTTGAAGATGATGGAAACAGAGTAACTTTTAATAACATTAGCTTGAAGGGCAAACCATTTGGCGATTCTATTATTCATTATTGGCACTTTAATGATTTACCTGACGAAATTCTGACATCTGTCAGGGCTGATTATTCATCTGACCTAAATGAAACAGCGATTATTGAATATCTCGGAGAGGGCGACGGTTATTTGGATCGCTACTATCCGGGGTCAGACATAAATTTTAGATTTGACGAAGAAGCGGGATATGCCTTAAGAGTACGTAACCCTTCTGACACCAGGAAACTGCTAATTAATTCCTCCTCCGAAGGCTATGATAGTCTTTATGTTGCTTTTGCCGTACATCGTTCACCTAACGGCGCAAAACAGCAAGAATTTTATTATTCTCCGGATTCAGGAAATAAATGGGAACAATTAGGAGAATCCTATGATATACAAGAAGAATATACTCTTAAAGCTTTTGACTTATCAAAAATTGATGAAGTAAACAACAATCCTGACCTTAAATTTAAGATTCTTTTTAAAGGCGATAATATATCAGGTTCTTCAGGTAATAATCGTTTGGATAACATTACAGTAAGTGGAGTAAAAACCACTAATTCAATAATAGCTACCACAGGGGATAACGGCAAAATAGATCCTTTCGGAGAAATCAAAATGGAATATGGCAAAGACACTACTTTTACTATAATTCCTGATGAAGGATTTAAAATATATGATGTATATGTAAATGAAGAAAGCGTTGGAGCTGTTGATATATATGAATTT
>SL_3KL_010_SEDDRAFT_10000649_pt1 | contig 29388 bp, 25 predicted proteins | sample SodLakKL_010_SED_2_FD_10381 | JGI IMG/M metagenome (IMG submission 10381)
AGTGCCGGCTTGATCTATGGTTATCTTAACCACTTCAGCCCAGGCGGCAGCCTGCTGTTGGCCAATGCCCTGGGGGGCTTAGCAACAACGGTCTATGGTGCAGCACGGATTTCTCGCCAGGATGTTTTATCCTTCCTCCAGAAAATCCAGCAGGAAAATGCTGAACGCCAAAACATGGAAGCTGTTCGAGAAGTCATACAAAGGTTGGTTGGATCGATATGAAACCCAGAGAAGATTGCACAATCCTTTCGATTGGAGATCTGGTCACAGATTTGAATATGATTGTTGACTCTTTTCCGATCTTGCCGGATGTACATCAAGTGGTTAATAATCTCCAATTTGAGCCAGGCGGAGCGGGCAATTTCTTGATAGCTGGCAGGCATCTTGGGGCAAAGATGGTTTCATTGGGTGTTGTTGGGAGTGATCTTTACGGTTCAGAGTTGATATCTGCCTTTCAATCGGAGGGTATTGACACCAAGGGAATCATTCAACAGGAAAATGGAAGCACGACCATCGTTTTTGGTTTAGCGGATGGAAAAGGGCAGCATGTTTTCTTGGGGTACATTGGCACCGGGCCTGATGTTGATTTCATTGACAGCTGGAAAACTGCAATTCTTGATGCTGATGCCATCCATACCTTTGGCTACACACTGCAGGAAGCACGCCTAGCGAACGCATTTTTGGAAGGTATGGCATTTGCCCATCATCATAATAAGATGGTGTTTTTTGATCCTGGACCGCATGTGAAAAATGTTCCATGGGAACTGCGGCAAGCGGCCCTGGATCGTTGTTCAGCGGTGCTGCTAACAGAAGATGAGATACCTTTGGTTTTGAAAAAAGGTAAGGATTTACAGGACGCTGTGCAGTTGCTTACGGAGGAGATCAGGTTGGTTGTGGTGAAACGTGGGAAACAAGGATGTATTGCTTTCACCCCTCATGGAGAGGTGACTCACCCCGGTTTTCCTGTTGAGCAAATTGACAGTATTGCAGCTGGCGACAGCTTTGCAGCTGCTTTGATCGTGGCCCTGGTCCAGGGTTATGGCTTGGAGGATGCACTGGCGGTTGCCAATGCGATGGGTGCTGCCAAGGTCAAGAAATTGGGTTCTGGACGGCAAGTGCCTACTTTGGCGGAGGTTCGAGAAATCCTCGCAGGAACGATCAAGTTTTGATTTATTTGTTATGGATGACAAGAAAAAGATGAGGAGGCACATTGTTAGAAATTATTAATATTAATACACCACCTAAAGAAAGTATGGTGGACATTACCACCCAGGTCAGAGACTTGATTCAGAAAAGTGGTGTTATCGAAGGCATTTGTGTTGTTTTTGTACCGCATACTACCGCAGGATTGACATTGAATTCCATAATGGATCAAGCCACCACGAATGATATCAGGGATGAACTCAAGCGCCTGGTACCTACCCGGGTCGATTTTGAGCATATTTATGATACGCCAGCTGATGCAGCCGGGCACATTAAATCAACACTGGTCGGTGCATCCTTAGCCTTAATCATCACGGGTGGTAACCTCCTGTTGGGTAGTTCGCAGGGAATCCATTTTTGTGAGTTTGACGGCCCTCGCTCACGAAAAGTACATCTTCAAATTATGGAAGAAAAATAGGTTGAAAATGGCTCAGAAAATTTTGATTGATACAGATCCAGGGATTGATGATTCCATGGCAATTTTGTCAGCCTTGCGCTCACCTGAGTTGGAGGTTATCGGTCTGTCAACCGTGTTTGGTAATGCAGATGTGGATAATTGCGCAATGAATGGATTACGATTGGTTGAACTTGAAGGTTTCGATTCCATCCCGGTCACAAAGGGCGCAGGTGCACCCCTGTTTCGTCGAGAATTGGATTTAGGCACCCAGGTTCATGGGTTGGATGGAATGGGAAATACCCAACCGCCGCCTCCCCGTGGTAACTTGGATCCAAGACCAGCAGTGCAATTCATCATTGATATGATTGAGCAGTATCCAGGTGAACTCACCCTGGTGCCATTGGGGCCGCTGACCAATATTGCCATGGCTCTACAGCAAGCACCTGGGATTGTTCATCTTGTGAAGGAAATCGTCCTGATGGGCGGCAGTGTATTTGCTATGGGTAACATCTCCCCGGTTGCAGAGGCAAATATCTTCCATGATGCCCACGCTGCTGAGATCGTGTTCCGCGCCGACTGGGATGTGACCATGATCGGATTAGATGTTACAACGCAGATCATCATCCAACCAGATGACTTAACAAAGCTTTATGCAGCAGAAAATCCTGCTGTTAAGCTGTTGCAACGCATTCAACCCTGTTATCAGGCATTTCATGATGAAATATACGGATTAAATGGCGCCTTTCACTTGCATGACCCATCCGTTACCGCTTATTTGCTGGCACCAAAGCTTTTTGAGGTCATCGAAGCCCCGGTTTATGTAGAGACACAAGGATTATGTGCTGGAAAGACAATTGCAGATTTGCATTACCAGTGGGGTGAACGGAAGCCATCAAAAATTGCTGTCGGAACCGTCGATGATCGGGCTGTTATCAACTTGTTGACTCAATTATTAACCCAGTAAAGGAGGATAAATGCGACGATTTTGGATTGATACCGACACGGCTTCAGATGATGCTGTTGCCCTCTTGATGGCACTGCGCTGGTCTGATGTTTATGTTGAGGGGATCAGCACTGTGGCTGGCAATGTTCCTTTGGAAATGTGCAGCATCAATGCCCGCTATACGGTTGAGTTATGCGGAAAAGAGACACCGGTCTATGATGGTGCTGCCCAACCGCTTTTGAGAGAGCCGTTTTGGGCTTATTTTTTCCACGGTCCAGATGGTATGGGAGGGGATGAATTACCCCCAACCAAAACTTCTAGCTCAAGAAACTAGCGCCGTTGAAGCGATGATTGCCGCTTTCCGTAAGTATCCAGGAGAGATTACTTTAGTTACCCTGGGACCTTTAACGAATATTGCTTTGGCAGTTGGCATTGCGCCTGATATCGCCAAAAAGATCAAAGTCTGCTATGTGATGGGTGGCGCAGCAAATACCGTTGGGAATATCACACCTGCAGCAGAATACAATATTTGGGTTGATCCGGAAGCAGCGCGGTTGGTCTACCATGCTGGTTTGCCCCTGGTACAGGTTGGTTGGGAATTATGCCGTGGGGAAGCAAATTTGCTTGAAGCGGATATCAACTATATTCGAAGCCTCGATACGGAATTTGGGCACTTCACGATTGACTGTAATCGGCAAGCCATTCAAACCAATCGTGAATGGTTGGGTGATCCAGCCCTGCCTTTACCTGACCCGGTCACAATGGCGATTGCCCTTGATCCCAGTATTTGCAAACGGCAGAGCAAGCATTATGTTGATGTTGAAACCGATAGCGAATTGACACGCGGCATGACGGTTGTGGATGAGCGTGGCGTCACCAAGAAAGACCCCAATGTGGATGTCGTTTGGGAAATTGATGTTCCAGCCTGGAAGGAAATCCTCTATAAGACTTTACGATGATTGTGTGGCAGGAGAAAAGCTTCTGGGTATTTGAGTCATAATTGTGTTATCAGCAAGAAAAATTAACGCTGGGATTCTGTTGATAGCGTGATACTTGAAGTTTCATTTTTAAGTTGACTGTATTGTTTAATTATTAGGAAAAATTATCATCTAGATAAGAAGGAGTGTGTAATGAATAGTTTGGTAAATCAAGTAAAAAGCTTACCTGAATTGATGCGAGAGACTTTCCAGGCATTGGACGAAGGTACGCGTATGAACCTGCACCCAGAATTGATCCTATCTCTAAAGCGCATTTATATAACCGGATGCGGCGATTCTCACCATGCTGGATTGACGACACAATTAGCTTTTGAAGTACTGACTGGCCTGCCGGTGACTGTTGCCACAGCGCTGGATTTTGCACGGTATAAGGCTGGATTTTTACCGCAAACAGGGCCAAAAACCAATCTTGTGATTGGGATCTCAGTATCCGGGAGTGTGGCGCGCACTTACGAAGCCCTGTTGATGGCTAAAGAAGTTGGGGCAACTACCCTTTCCCTAACGGCTACACCTGGCAGCCGGGTTGCCGAGGTGGGTGAAATATTGTTCCAAGTTCCTAATCCACCCTTTTCGATTCCCGAAGGAGAGGTTTCTCCAGGTGCACGATCTTTCTTTGTTAACCAGGTTGCCTTGCTGTTAATGGCTATTCGTATAGGTGAAGTTCGGGGCACAATCACGACCAAAGAAGCCAATGATTATCGGAAAGCCTTACTGAGCACAGCTGATGTAATCGAAGCTGCCATTGAGAAAAATGATGGTGCGATTCATGAGCTTGTTAAAGAGTGGAAAGACGCCAGGGAATTTGTGTTTGTTGGCGGCGGTCCGAATTTCGGTATGGCTTTGTTCTCAGCTGCAAAGGTTTTAGAGGCTTCTGGCGATCCTGCATTAGGCCAGGATACAGAAGAATGGGCACATTTACAATATTTTGCCAGGGAAGTTGATACACCCACCATTTGCATCACCGCCGCAGACCGGGATTCATCCCGGGTGGACGAGGTGATTGTGGCTGCCAAACAGCTCGGGCGGCGGGTTGCAGTAATTTGTCCGGAGACGGCAAACAGCCTGATTGAGAAAGCAGATTTTGCTTTCACTTTCTCACCGGTGAGCGAAATGTTCTCTGCGCTGGTCACACAAATTCCGGGTGAGCTCTTTGCTGCCTACCGGGCTGATTTACTCGGAGAACCATTCTTCCGTAATTTCGGTGGGGGACGGCATATTGAAGGTGGAGGAGGTATCTCGCGCATTCAGACCAGTGAATGTTGGGAGTCGTGGCAGAAATGAAGCATTCATCCTTGTTTGCAGATCATCAGGCAACGGTAATTGCAGCCCTTCATCTGCCGCCCACTCCGGCATCGCAACATCCGGCAGCTCAGGGTATCGAAGAAATCCTGGATGCCGCGCTCAGAAATACTGAAAAGGCTGTTAAGGCAGGTGTCCCAGCGCTGTATATCCAGGATTTGGGAGATTTCCCAATTTCTCCAACCCCGCAGCCTCACACAGTAGCAATCCTTTCAGTTGTTGGAGCCGCAATCCGGCGTGAGTTTCCTGGCATTTCTCTGGGTGTGTGTATGATGAGTCATGCAGCCAAAGAGCCGCTGGCAATTGCCCAGGCCATCGGTGCCCAGTTTGTTCGTATTAAGGTCTTTGTGGGAACGATGGTAAAAGCTGAAGGTCTCATTAAGGGTTGTGCTTATGAGGCGATCCAATATCGTTCCCAGATCAAAGCGGATGACATTAAAATCATTGCTGATGTATATGATCGAACGGGACAGCCCTTAGGACGGATGCCGCTGGTTGATGAAGCCCGCCAGGCATCTGTTTTTGGACGGGCAGATGGTTTGATCTTAACGGGCTTATCGTTTGATGAGTCGATGGATATGCTAAAAACTGTTCGTGCGGCGAACTTTAATGCACCTTTATTTTTAGGTGGCGGGAGCACAACCGAAAATATCGCTGATGTGTTAAAGGTTGCTGATGGCGTGATTGTCAGCAGTGCCTTTAAATCCATTTCTGGATGGACGAAAGAAGCCATGCTGGCGGAATGGGAGCAAGACAGGATCGAAGCCTTTATGGAGGCTGCGAGAACAGCTGTGAACAATATGTGAGAACTTTAGGTAAGTTGGTTCACTCAAATCGAATAATGGGCTGGGTAAGGTTGATATTTATTCACCTTATCCAGCCATTGTTATCGGACCACTTAATGGAAAAATTGCTGTGTTCTAATTTGTCGATAAGTTATGTCGAAAGAATAAGCATTGTTCTGTGGTGAGCCGTATTTATTATAAGGAATTGTTATGCCTGAATTCTTTGTTTCTGTTGGAAGCATCATTATCGATGATATTGTGTTGCCAGATGGCAGGAAGAAAAATGGGATCTTTGGCGGTGGGTTGACCCACGCTGCGATGGGGATGCGGGTGTGGACGGACCAGGTTGGTGTTATTTCAAGTGTGGGCGGCGACTTTGATAAGGACAACTTTGACTTACTTAATACCTATTTTGATACTTCTGGAGTATGTGTCAACCAGGAAGTTCCAACGCCCCGTGCCTGGCAGGTTTTTGACGAAGATGGCACCCGACACGAGACTTTTCAGACAGATCTCAACCAAATGGCAGCCTGCATTCCAAAGCCTGATGCGCTGCCAGATAACTTTTCTCAGTTTTCAGGTATTCATTTGCAATGCTCTCCACACGAGATTGGATTGTGGGTAAGGACTTTACGCACACACGACAGCCGTGAAGCATCAAATCAATGCCAGGTGATCCTGTGGGAGCCGTGGGATGAGTTTTGTGTGCCGGAGAACCAGAAGCTTTTCAAAAAGAACAGCGAGAGGGTAGATGTTGTATCACCTAATTTGAGGGAAGCGCGTAGATTGACGGGATTAACCGATCCGGTTGAGATTGTGCATAAACTAAGGGATTATGGTGCCCGGATTGTGGCTCTACGAATGGCAGAGGCAGGTAGCCTTGTGATGGACGAGGATGGTGTGGTTTCCGCTGTACCAGCGTATCCGGTCAATGAGATCATTGATGTGACTGGAGCGGGGAATGCGTATTGCGGCGGCTTTGTTGTTGGGTATGCCAGGACTGGTAATGTGGAACAAGCGGGCTGGTATGGCGGCGTTAGCGCTTCATTAGCTTTACATCAATTTGGGGCTTTATATCCACTTGAAGGCCTTGAAAAGGAGGCTAATACACGCTTGAAATGGTATCAGAAAATTTCCGAATTGCACTGATCCTGATCAATGGATCAGAAATTATTTAGGATTGTGTTAGAAACTAAAGAATTAATTCGGCTGGAATTGACAGTTTAAAGGAGTGAAAACTTGAACTTTGACCCAAATATTCCAAATTTAATAGCAATCAGCATGGGGCTTATTGCGGCAGCACTGTGGGGATCTTGGTTTATTGTCCTCAAACATTTGGATGGATATCCCTTGGANGCTTTTTACCTGACTTTATTTGTGACCTCGATGGTGATTGTTTGGGGGGCGGGACTGATTTTGGATGGGGCTAACTTATGGGGGAACATAACAGCGGTGTGGGAAGTTGATCCATCCCGGATCTGGATCACCCTGATATGTGGGGTCTTGTACGTTGTTGGAATCCAACTAACTTTATATGTCATGCAGGTGTTGGGTTTAGCAATTACGCAACCAATATATGCATCGATTAATATCATTGGTGGAACAGCTTTATCCGCCATCATCGGGGGTATACCTTTGGGTTTAACGGTTGAAAGGATCATCTTATCCGTTAGCTTTTTGTTTGCGGCTGTTGTGCTATCCATGATTGCCGGCAGAATTCGCAATAACTATCAGCGGGCGGCTAAAATTGTGACGGGGCTCTCATCTGATAAGAAGGCGATTACCGGGGCAGTTTTATTGTTAGTTGTTTCTTCATTACTGGTACCAGCTTATACCATTGGTTTATCCTATGGGCTAAGATCAATCACCCAACCCGCAGGATTGGCACCGATGCCCTTTATGGCAGTGCTGTGTACAGGTGCATTTTTAGGTGCACTACTTGTTTCAGGTCCGATATTGACAGTTCGCAAGCAATGGTCCGTCTTCCTGGATCATGGATTTAATACCCATCGCTTGGGAATATTGGCCGGTTTTGCTCATTATGGTGGGAATATTATACATACCTACGCAACCCGGAACCTCAGTGCTGTCGTTTCGTGGCCGTTGGGCTTCACCGCAGGATTGTGGACAACAATGTGGGGGTTGGTCTATGGTGAGTTTGAAGGAACACCAAAGCATGCTTATGTTCTTTTAGCAGGTGCGATGGTGTGTTACTTGATCGGTGCGGTGCTAATTGCAAACTTTATTTAACCAGTAAGAAAAAAACTTTCTTCAGATAATCAAGCTTATTGATTTATGGATACTCTTACTTATGAAAACTTTTTCGGCGCAATTTATTGCAAGCTGTTAAATAGATCATAAACCTTCAGAAAGAAAATCTCCAGTGAAAGTTTCATCTCTTGGATCTTTTTTTCTTGGTGGTCTCTTGTATTTTTTCTCTTCCTTCACTCATATTGCTTTGCAAAAGATACAGGCCAAAACCTAATGCGTCATGTTCAGGATGTGCAAATACCCAGCTCGCATCATGTATCCATGATCGCGACATGGTAAAATTAATAAGACAAAATAAGAAAGGACTTTTTCCATGAGCCAGGATCCAATACAATCAAAAGCCATTAATACGATTAAATTTGTTGCAGTTGACGGGGTACAAACCGCAAATTCAGGGCATCCCGGGCTGCCGATGGGGAATGCCGGTGTTGGATATGCGCTGTTTATGCGATGCCTTAATTACAACCCAAAGAATCCGAGCTGGTTTAACCGTGATCGATTTATCCTTTCAGGTGGTCATGGTTCGATGCTCGTTTATACGCTCTTACATCTCACCGGTTACGATGTGCCCATGGAGGCTTTACAGAACTTCCGCCAAATGGACAGCATCACTCCTGGACATCCAGAGTATGGTCATACACCCGGTATTGAAGTCACGACCGGTCCATTGGGGCAGGGTTTTGCCAATGGGGTTGGTATGGCAATTGCAGAAGCGCATTTAGCGGCAGAGTTCAACCGACCGGGGCATGAAATCGTTGATCACTATATTTATGCTATCGTCACCGATGGTGATTTAATGGAAGGTGTCGCTGCGGAGGCAGCATCTCTGGCTGGTCATCTTAAATTGGGGAAATTAATTTATTTTTATGATGACAACCAGATTACCATTGATGGCTCAACAGAGTTGGCATTTACGGAAAACACGGCTGCTCGCTTTGAAGCTTACGGTTGGCATGTGACGCACGTGGAAGATCCTTTTGATGTCGCTGAGTTGGTTAAGGCAGTTGAAAATGCTAAAGCGGACGATCGTCCGTCGATCATTTTTGTGCCCACCACAATTGGTTATGGGTTGCCTACGGTTGCAGGCACTGCTGATGCTCATGGTTCACCACCTGGATGGGATGAGATCGACCAGGCGAAAAAGAATGCTGATTGGCCAACCGAACCTAAGTTCTTTATCCCTGAAGATGTAGGAGAACATTTCCTTACCAAGGTAGAAGAAGGACGTTTGCTTGAATCAAAGTGGGAAGAACAATTAGCCGCGTATCAGGAGGCTTACCCAGAACTCGCTGCTGAGTTACTAAGACGGTTAAGGGGTGAATTGCCGCTGGATTGGGAATCTGCCCTGCCAACTTTTGAGCCGGACACAAAGGGAATGGCAACACGGGCTGCTTCTGGAAAGGTAATCAACGCGCTGGCAAAGGTCTTACCCGAGCTGATGGGTGGGTCTGCAGATTTAGAGCCCTCCAACAAAACTTGGATAAACGGTGAAGTTGATTTCCAGGCGGCTACACCGGAAGGAAGAAATATGCACTTTGGTGTGCGGGAGCATGCGATGGGTGCAATCGTAAATGGTATGGTTGTCCATGGCGGGTTGGTTCCCTATGGAGGCACCTTCCTGGTATTCTCTGATTATATGCGGGGCGCTATCCGCCTTTCTGCTTTGTCAAAATATTCATCGATATGGGTGTTCACACATGACTCAGTTGGTGTGGGAGAGGATGGTCCCACCCATCAACCGATTGAACATCTCACCAGTTTGCGGCTTATGCCCGGGCTGACTACCATCCGGCCTTCAGACGCTAACGAAACAGCCCAAGCATGGCGTGTTGCAATCCAACATGAAGGACCAGTTGCGTTGGCGCTCAGTAGACAGAATACAACAATCATTAATCGTGAGACCTATACAAGTGCAGTAGAACTGGTGAAGGGCGCCTATGTTCTAGCGGATTTTGGAGAAAATGATCCTGAATTGATCCTGATGGCATCAGGATCCGAGGTAGATTTGATCTTACAGGCGGGTTTGCGCTTAGCTGCTGAAGGGGTGAATTTGAGGGTTGTGTCCTTCCCAAGTTGGGAGCTGTTTGAAATGCAGGATAAGGTTTACCAGAATCGTGTGCTGCCGCCAGAGATTACAAGCCGGTTGGCTGTTGAAGCTGGAACAACTTTAGGGTGGGAACGTTGGGTTGGTGACCGGGGCCGGGTGATTGGTATTGATCGATATGGTGCGTCTGCACCAGGTGATGTTGTGATGCTTTCATATGGTCTTTCTGTAGCAAATGTTATTGATCAAGCCATGGACTTGTTACGCAATGAAGCGCTCAGTCAAAAAGATCCGAATAATCGACGCCCTTGAGTGAAAGAAGGAAATCATGAAAATTGCTGTTGCTGCTGATCACGCTGGTTATCCGCTGAAAGAGACTGTCATCGAAACTGTTCAACGATCAGGTCACACACCCATTGACCTGGGTACTGACTCAACCCAAAGTGTTGATTACCCGGATTTCACAGAAAAAGCTGGCAAAGCCATCGTCGATGGTGATGTTGATCGCGCGGTGGTGTTATGCGGGTCGGGGGTTGGTGCATGCATTACAGGCAATAAGATTGTTGGTGTCTATGCTTGTTTATGCCACGACACCTATTCTGCTGCCCAGGGTGTTGAGCATGACCAGATGAACATGTTATGTCTTGGGGCGAGGGTAATTGGTTCAGAATTGGCAATTCGAATTGTGGAAGCGTTCTTAGCAGCTTATCCATCTGATGATCCACGTCATTTACGGCGTGTGGGTAAGTTTAAAAAAATAGAGAAAAGAGAATTAAAAGGAGCGTAAAATGAGCAGTGTGATTCAACTACACCTGTTGGGACAATCGATTTGGTACGATAATTTAAAACGCTCATTGATCCAGGATGGCACGATCCAAGGTATGATTGAACGGCGCGAAATTTTGGGAATAACGTCTAACCCGAGTATTTTTGAAAAAGCGATTAAGGGTGATGATGATTATGCCGCTGACCTCCAGGTGATGTCCTGGGCCGGGCTTTCACCTGAAGAAATTTTCTACCATCTTGCCATCAAGGATATCCAGGATGCTGCTGATCTGTTTTTGCCCTATTACAAGGCGAGTAATGGCGCAGATGGTTTTGTGAGTTTAGAGGTTAATCCTAATTTAGCCAATGATACCCAGGGGACAATTTCAGAAGCAAAGTGGTTATGGTCAGAAGTCAATCGCCCTAATTTGATGGTTAAAATCCCCGCTACAAAGGCGGGACTGCCCGCGATAACAGAGGCCATAGCGGCTGGAGTCAATGTCAATGTGACCTTGATCTTTTCCACTCAACGGTATCAGGAAGTTATGGATGCCTATCTATCAGGCTTAGAGAAACGGCTTGAGTCTGGAAAGGATATCTCTCAAATTGCCTCGGTTGCTTCGTTTTTTGTGTCTCGTCTTGAAACCAAAGCTGATGACCGCTTAATGCAAATCATAGATGAGGGACACGTAGATTCCGGAAAAGCAAAAGAGTTGATTGGTAAGTTAGCGGTTGCAAATACAAAGTTGGCATACCAAGCCTATCTAGACTTTTTCGCATCAAACAGATTTAATAGTTTGGCTGCTGCCGGTGGTCAAAAGCAAAGGCCATTGTGGGCTTCAACCGGTACCAAGGACAAGGCCTATAGTGATATCAAGTATGTGGAAGAGTTGGTTGCAGAAAATACAGTAAACACCGTACCGCCTCAGACATTAGAAGCTTATCTTGATCATGGTAATCCTGAACTGAGGATAATGGATGGTTTAGATCAGGCGAAAAATGATTTTTCTCAGCTTGCTGAACTTGGTATTTCAATGGATGAGTTAACACAAGAGCTTGAAGATGAAGGCGTCAGGCAATTTGCTGACTCATTCGAGGGTTTGTTGCAAGCTGTTGAAGATGAGCACACCAGGATCGTGTCCGGTCTAGGTTCCCTGGCTGATGAGGTTAGTAAAAGTGTTGAAGAATTTAAATCTGATGACTTGATTTCAAGGATTTACCGAAATGATCCTACAGTATGGCTAAGAAGTTCTGACTCGACAGGCTCTTCCAACGAAACCAAGCAGGTGATCCAAACCTGTTTAGGTTGGCTTGACCTACCAATTGCAAGCCAAACTTTGATTCCTGAGTTGGAGGCATTTGCTAATCGGTGCCGGATGGATGGGTTCAAAAAAGTTCTGGTGATGGGTATGGGTGGATCTTCATTGGCACCTGAGACGATGAGCCTGATTTTTGGTCCACATTCTAACGGTCTTGAACTAAAAATCCTTGATTCAACGCTACCAGAGGAGATCCGGGAGATTGAGGCATGGGTAGACTATTCGCAGACATTGTTTATTGTCGCCAGTAAATCAGGTACAACCATCGAGCCTTTGTCGATGTTCGCATATTTTCGTGAGCAAGCTGAAGCAACCTTAGGTGAGGGTTGGGGAAACCATTTTATCGCTATTACGGATCCTGGCAGTAAGCTGGCGAAACTTGGTGAGTCTTATGACTTTCGAGCGGTGTTTACTGCTGATCCAAATGTGGGTGGGCGTTATTCAGCATTATCGCACTTCGGCCTGGTGCCGGCTGCATTGATTGGAATAGACCTTGCAGAATTCCTGTCCCGTGCCCGGGCGATGGCGGATCGTTGTTCTGCGATGCAACCAATAAATCTAAATTTTGGGGCTTTGATTGGGATCATTATGGGAATCAGCACAGAAAACAGGGGTGATAAGTTAACCCTGTTGGCTGATCCCTCAGTGGCCGCGATTGGTTCCTGGATGGAGCAGTTAATTGCTGAGAGCAGCGGGAAAAATGGCACGGGTATTGTTCCAGTTGCAGATGAGCCATTGATTGAGCCCGATGCATACAGCAAGGATCGTTTATTTGTCTATTTACAAGTCGATGGTGAGCTAGATGGCTTTATCGATGACTTGAAGTCTGCTGGTCACAGGGTTATTGTATTAAAACTGGATGATCTTTATGACATTGCTGGTCAGTTTTATTGTTGGGAGTTTGCCATTGCTGTTGCATGCAGTGTCTTGGGTGTGAATGCATTTGATCAGCCTGATGTCCAGGACAGCAAAGACCGAACCAAGCAAAAATTGGCACATTTCCATGATAATGGTCAATTAGATGAGCCAGAAGCCATCTGGGAAAAACCTGGTGCCAGAATTATGGGTCAATCCTTTGAAGGGCTTGATGGATGCGATACCCTTGAGGAAGTCATCGAGTCCTTTACGGGGCTTGCAGAAGATGGTGATTATATTGCGATTAATGCATATCTACCCCGGAATGAAAGCAATCAAATGTGGTTAACGGATTTAAGGCGGTGGATTCTCGAAAGAACTGGGATAGCGACCACGCTTGGGTTTGGACCTCGTTTCTTGCATTCTACAGGACAACTGCATAAAGGCGGCCCTAATAAAGGACTGTTTTTGCAGATCACTCGAGATGATTCTGAGGATCTTGAGATCCCAGGGCAGAAATATTCCTTTGGTGTTTTAGCCAGGGCACAAGCACAGGGTGATCTGGATGCGCTTCTCTCGAAGGGGCGAAGGGCTATCCGTATTCATTTGTCCGCAGGAGATATGATTCAGTTTTAGACTCGATAAATCTTAATTGTTTTCGTAAGGTTCCCGTTGTTACAATAACGGGAGCCTTTGCTGTGCACCAAAATAATCATGTATAATTTTGGATCAGACAACCTTGAGTGATTATCTATGATCAAATCTCAGACTTTGTTATTATGTTAAGTGGTTTTTCCGATGAAAATTTTAGCAGTTGACCCTGGTGAAAAAAGAATTGGCTTAGCAATCAGTGATCCTACTGGTACGATTGCAAGGCCTTTGATGATCATTAAGCATACAGCGCGTGAAAAAGATGCTCAGAATATTGTCGATGTTGCATATGAAGAAGATGTTGCGCTTATCATTGTAGGACAGGCACTGGATTCTGAGGGTCAGGTTGGTCACCAGGCGAAAAAGGCACAACGTTTGGCCGATGCGATTCTGGAAGTGCTTCGATCCGAAAAAAAAGAGCTCAAAGTGGAAATGTGGGATGAAAGTGGAACGACTCAGGCAGCCCTGCAAAGTCGAATCCTGATGGGTGTTTCGAAGAAAAAGCGGCGTGGACATCTAGATGATGTTGCAGCAAGTATCCTGTTGCAAGATTACTTAAATGCAAACGAAATGCGATTCAAAGCTGATGAGGTATCAGATGAGCAAAAATAAAACGGGACGACGCCTTTTTGTGACTGTTCTGATCCTGATGGTGATGATCGGTCTTGGTTTGATTGGTGGGTTTTTTCTGGCTGTACGTACGGTGCGGGCAGAATTTGGCGCGCCGACAGTGAATTTGTCCAGGACACAGCAAGTTTTTTTCAATGTTGAATTATTCATAAACAGGGAGAAGATGCTTAACCCAAAAAATGTGTTGGGTGAGGAGCAAATTTTTGTTGTGAACCAGGGCGAATCTGTTGCCATGATATGCCTCCGTTTAGAGAAAGCGGGGCTTATTCCCGACGCTGAGCTGATGCGCATCTATTTGGTTTATACAGGCATGGATCGGATGTTAAAATCAGGACAGTATTCGCTGAGTCCAGCTATGACTCCGGTGCAGATTGCTGGTGAGATGTTGGACGCGACACCCAGGGAAGCTGTCATCACGATACTACCGGGTTGGCGGATCGAGGAAATTGCTATACATGTAGCTGGCAGCGGCCTACCGATATCTGCAGAAGTATTTATCTCTGCTGCCTACGCACCATCTGCAGATCTTATCGCTATCCTACCGGTAGAAAACCTCACATCGCTGGAAGGCTTTTTATTTCCAGACACCTATATCCTTTCAAGAGAATCGAGCTTAGATGATTTGTTCCAAATGATCTTAAGCAATTTTGTAAACAGTATCGATGAAGTATTGCTTGATGGGTTTGAACGCCAGGGTTTATCCCTTTTTGAAGCGGTAAATTTGGCTTCAATTATTGAGAGAGAAGCTGTGGTCACAGAGGAGAAGCCATTAATTGCCTCGGTGTTTTTTAATCGTCTTGCCATTGATATGATGTTGCAAACTGATCCAACTGTTCAATACGCGCTTGGGTTTGATGAGGCTTGGCAATCCTGGTGGAAGTCACCCCTGTTTATTTCTGATCTATCCGTTGAATCACCCTATAACACTTATTTGAACATTGGTTTACCGCCTGGTCCCATCAGCAACCCGGGTTTGAACTCGCTTAGGGCTGTTGCTTTTCCAGCGGAGACACCCTATTATTATTTCAGAGCAGCCTGTGATGATTCGGGTCGACATAATTTTGCGGTCACTTTTGAAGAGCATCTTAATAATCGTTGTGAGTAATCATTTATCAAGAGAGGAGTAGCTATGGCTGTATTGGGTATTGATATTGGTGGTTCAGGCATTAAGGGCGCCCCCGTTGATGTGAAGACAGGCTTATTTCTGGAAGATCGATACAGGATCCCCACACCCTCACCTGGAAACCCAGATCAGGTAATCGAGGTTATTCGCCGGATTGTAGAACATTTTGATTGGAAGGGAAAAATTGGCGCTGGATTTCCTGGCGTTGTCAGAAGAGGTGTAGTTGAAACTGCAGCAAATGTCAGCAAGGAATGGATTGGCAAAGACCTGGCTTCTTTGATCAAGGAAACAACTGGTTGTAAGGCAGTTGTGCTCAATGACGCTGATGCAGCTGGATTAGCAGAAATGCGCTTTGGTGAAGGTAAACGGTATGATCAGGATCATGTCTTATTTTTAACGATTGGCACGGGAATAGGCTCGGCATTTTTTGTTAAAGGTCAGCTGTGGCCAAATTCAGAAATGGGCCATCTACAAGTACGTGGCAAAGATGCAGAACACAGAGCGGGTGATGGTGTGCGTCAAGAGAATGATCTATCCTGGAAGAGTTGGGGGAAGAAATTGCGGGAGGTACTGCAGATGTACGATTTTCTGTTTAATCCAGATGTTATCATTCTGGGAGGTGGTGTGAGCAAGAAGTTCAAGAAGTATGGAAAACACCTCAAGGGTATTAATGCGAAGGTGATTCCTGCTGAACTACGTAACCAGGCTGGCATCGTTGGCGCCGCAATGGCAGCTAAAGAATCAATTATTATTGATTAAGCGTGATTAGGTTGTTGAGTTTGTAGTGGACTAAATCCTTGGTTGATGATACAGCCTGGTAAAAAACCTCTGATTAAAAGAGGGCATCGTACCCAGGACCATCCTGGAAATAATCGTAATTGGGCTGAATATCTTTTGTGAGATCGATCTCTTCGTCGGGGGAAAGCACACGGGTATGCTCGAGATGAACCTGGTTTCCATCGTAGTCATGCCCGTCAAAGGGTTGATCAAAGCCTGGTGTGCCTTTTGGCATGGATTGGATTTCGCCTCCTGAGGCTATGTAGGCTTCAGGAACTTCATCCTGGGGGTAGATGGCGTGGAAGGGGCATTCCGGGATGCATGCGCCGCAATCGATACAGGTTTCTGGGTCGATGTAAAACCAGGGCCATTCTTCCTGGGGTTTTCCAGGAACGATACACTCAACTGGACATACGGTTACACAGCTACCTTCTCGGACGCATAAACTGGTGATTATGTGGGTCATTAACGCTCCATCTCTCTGGAAGTACAAAGCTCAAGNCTAGAAGATTGTAGTATTGCATTTAATCTTTGTCAAGATTGGGGTTTGCGTTACAATTAGGCCTGATGTCTCATACAGAAAGTACCTCTCAACAAAGACAGCCGATCTTTGCTACAATGGCCGGGATATTGTTTGTGTCNACAGCATCAATATTTATCCGGTTTGCCCAGGCTGAGGCTTCATCAATCGTCATAGCTGCAGNCAGGTTATTGATAGCCAGTNTGGTGCTGGTTCCAATTGCGGTAACGCGGTACCAACAAGAGTGGTTGCTGCTGAATAGCAAGGATTTGGTTAAAGGGTTTCTCTCAGGATTATTTCTTGCCCTACATTTTGCAACCTGGATCACATCACTACAACTTACGTCAGTTGCCAGTTCTGTAGTGTTGGTGACAACCACCCCCTTATGGGTAGCGCTCCTATCTCCCCTGGTGCTGCGTGAACCGATCCGAAAAACTGTGTTGATTGGTTTACTGATCTCGGTCTCTGGTGGGGTAATTGTTGGCTTGGGGAATGCGTGCGATTTTTCTCAAGGGACCTTAAGATGCCAGGCCCAAATCTTGAATGGGGACACAATGCTGGGTAATTTCTTGGCGTTATTTGGCGCCTGGATGGCAGCTGGATATATGATTATGGGCCGCCAATTACGAAAAAAGATGAACACGATCCCGTATACAGCGCTTGTTTACGGCGTAGCAGCTTTGATCCTGCTGGTGGTGGTATTAATCCGAACCGAACCAGTTTTGAGCTATTCAGGGGAAACTTATATATGGTTATTGGCAATTGGGATTTTTCCACAATTNTTAGGACACTCATTATTTAATTGGGCATTNAAGTATTTNTCGGCTGCCTATGTGTCCCTGACATTACTGGGTGAACCCATTGGTACGATTGTGTTGGCGATGATCTTCTTAAGAGAAAGCCCCACACCGATAGAAGGGGTGGGGGCAGTGGTCATCATGGCAGGGATTGTGATTGGGACGATGCGAAACTTGTTTAGAAACGGGAAAGCTCAGGCGAGTTAGTGGGGCATAACTTGACCTTCAGTTTCAGCAAGCATTGTTTTCCGGATAGCCGATTTTTCTTTTTCTGGTAAGCGCGCAAAGAGGTAATTAGTTTCGTGTAGGCGATCGGTCAAGCCCTCGCTAAGCGAATCAGGGTGCATTCGCCAGCTCCAATTACCAGATGCGGTGCCTGGATAATTCATGCGAGCCCATTCGCCCAGGCTGAGAAAATCTTGCATGGGTGCCAAGACCCAGTCAGCAGTCGACCGCCACAAGACTCGGATCATTGACCATGAGATATCCTGACCAGAACGCGCCAAGTAGCGACGACAAAAATCTTGCTCACGATCAGGAGCAGCTTGGTACCATCCCAGGGTGGTGTTATTGTCGTGAGTACCTGTGTAAGCAACACATTTGACGGGGTAGTTATGGGGTAGGAAGTCATCATCCGGATCTGAAGCAAAGGCAAATTGGAGAATCTTCATGCCTGGGAGGTTGAAGGCATCGCGCATTTGCTTGACTGGTTCCGTGATCACACCCAGATCTTCCGCGATGATGGGCAGTTCACCTAACTTTTCTTTGACAACCTTGAAGAAATTGTTTTCGGGACCTTTCACCCAGCGGCCTTCGACAGCCGTTTTGTTACCATAGGGTATTTCCCAATAGGCTTCAAACCCGCGGAAATGGTCTAAGCGGACAATGTCGACCTGAGATAATACTGCTTGCATGCGATCCAACCACCATTGGTATCCACTTTCTTTATGCACGTCCCATTTATACAGCGGGTTTCCCCATAATTGGCCGGTTTCAGAGAAATAATCTGGTGGGACACCAGCCACGACTTCCGGGAGGCCTTGATCATCTAAATAGAATAGGTCTTTATTTACCCAGACATCGGCGCTGTCATAGGCGACAAAAATTGGGATATCGCCGATAATACGTATGCCTTTTTTATGTGCATACTCCCGAAGCGCTCCCCATTGGCGGTAGAAGATGAATTGCAGATAAGTTTGAAACTCTATCGCCTCTTGATGTTCTTTTTTGAACAGAGTAAGTGCTTTTGTTTGTCGTTTTCTGAGTGCGTCAGGCCACTCATTCCAGGGGGCTCCGCTTTGTTGATCTTTAATCGCCATAAAGGTTGCAAAGGATTCCAACCAAATTTTGTTATCATTTTTAAATGTCTGATATTTTTCTAGTATTTCTGGATCGCTGATTGAGTGAGTGCCCTCTTGAATGGACTGGAAATGCTTAAAACTTCGGCGTAATAGGGTCATTTTCCAATCAATCACGGGTCCATAATTAACTTTTTCCATTGGAAAATTTGGACGGTCTACCAAATCGGCTTTAGACAAGAGTCCCTGGTCCAGCAGTGTCGTTGCACTGATCAGGTATGGATTACCTGCAAACGCGGAAAAACATTGGTAGGGAGAATCACCATATCCTGTTGGTCCAAGTGGAAGGACTTGCCATAATTGACATCCTGATCGGTAAAGAAAATCAATCCAACGGAAGGCTTCAGGTCCCAGGTCGCCGATCCCATCTGGGCTGGGTAGGCTAGTTGGGTGCATGAGGATTCCTGCTGCTCGGTTTAAGTCCATTTGTTACTCCTTTTAGTGACCTTCTTGCTGACTAATAAGTATATTATAAAGATCGATGTACTTCTGAGCTGGTTTCTCCCAAGAAAAATCGCACATCATGCCATTTTGCTGGATTTGTTTCCATTTATTTGGATCCTGCCGATAAAGATTAATTGCACGTTTTAGGGTGTAAGCAAAGACTGATGGGTAGGGGGGCGTAAACAGAAAGCCTGTGCCACCGTCTACACGCTTTGACACATGTTGTATAGTGTTGGCTAATCCCCCGGTTGCCCTGGCGATAGGCACACAGCCATAACGCATGGCGATCATTTGAGATAAACCGCAAGGTTCGTATCTTGATGGCATGAGGAACATATCAGCACCCGCATAAAGCTGGTGGGCTAATTTATTATCGAAATCTATCACGCTGCGGACGCGTTCTGGATAACGCTCTTTTAAGGAACGAGCCATTTGTTCAACATGAGGAATACCTGTGCCAAGAATGATAGCTTGCCAGGGCAAATCCTCTATCTCGGCTAAGCCTTTCAAGGCGATATCAATACCCTTCTGTGGATCCATCCGGCTAATCAAGGTCAGCAGAGGGGTATCATCACTTATTGGGAGATGAAATTCTTTTTGCAGATGCTTCTTGTTCTGATTTCGTTTATCAATAGATTCTAAAGAAAAATTCCGCACAATCTCCGGATCATTTTCTGGGTCCCATTTGTNTGTGTCTAAACCATTTAAAATCCCTGTGATGACAGATTTGCGAGTTTTTAAGAAATCCTCCAAACCACAACCAAACTCGGGTGTAAGAATTTCTTCAGCGTAATGCGGGGAGACCGCAACAATTTTGTCTGCATAAAGCAAACCCAGTGGTAAGGGTGTGTGACGGGCCCATTCTGGAAGGGTGGGATTGGTAGTGGGCGGCAGACCAAAATCAGTCAGGGCTTGTTGTGCGCCATAACCCATAAATGGTAAGTTGTGAAGCGTATAAAGGGTCTTAGTGGCAGCAAGGTTGACCGGTGTCATTGCTCGTGATTTTTGCGCATAAATGGCTGTAGCTGTATGCCAATCGTTTGCATGGAGGATATCAACCCGCCAATCAAGAAATTCCACGAGGCCAAGGGATGCCAGTGAGAAAAAGACAAATTTATGACCATCATGGATCGGGTCTAAAGAATAAACGGGCGAATTTTCATCAATTGGGGCACCATCGAGGAAATAAACTGGAAAATCACCCTGTTCAAATAGATAAACCTGGCAAGGGATCCTGTCATTTTTGCTTGGGACAATAAATTCACCTAAGAACTTGGTTTGAAAGCCCTTTTGCTTAATTACGTAATGAAATGGTAAGACCATGCGAATATCCACGCTGTTCAAACCATCAGCCCTCTCTGATAAGTGGTGGATCGCATTAGGTAAAGCGCCAGCAACATCACCCAAACCGCCAATTTTGACAAATGGATCTGCTTCTGCTGACAGGAAGAGAACGTTGATGGTCATGGATTTTTTACTTTCTATTTATGTTCTTTTAAGTGTGATTGGACAATTTCAATATAATCATCGGTGGCAGCCATATCAGATGAAGCGCCTAAGTATTCGATCAGTTCAGGAATGATCCTTGATTTCAATTCGGCATCTTCTCGGCTCCATGTTCTACTTTTGATCTCTAAGAAATGGCCCAAATCAGGTTCAATGATTGTGTCCACATTGATATAGAAGTCAACTTCCTTGAAAATGATTTGGAATCTGCGGCGATCTTTTTCGATGTCGATTTCATGTATCGGATCAAAATATTCACGGAAAAACCGCAGGGAGTGTGTGGCAGGTGCATAATAACGACTGCGAGAGAGCATAACATCGTGCTCGAACTTTTGCTTTGACGATTCGCCAATTAGGGTTAAACGCCCTCTAACATTTGTGATTTCACCGTCCTGACTGATGAACTCATCTTCGCGATAACGAAGAATACCTTGTTGTTCATCTTTGAAGAAGAAATAAGTGTCATACTCGTGATAATGTCGGGTGTATACAATCTTGATAGCTTCTTTATCAAGAGACTCAATGATGGCGTCTGGATCTTTAATGTGAACTTTTGCCTGAACTTCAAAGCTTTGTTCCTCCATCGTGCCCCCAATGGCCACCAATTTAGAAAGGACCGACTGTTCTCGTTTGATCAGGAAGGAATCAATTTTCTTTGCATAAGCTTGTGCTTCTTTGATGAGCTGTCGCTCATTTAGGGTCAGCAGGTCTCGATCCCGCATCAACCATTGGCCGTTGACCATGACATCGCTGATGTCTGTAGATTTTGCTGCATAGATGATCTGGGCATAGATGCCTTCTGGATCACGCTTGAAATTTGGTGAATTGTGCAACTCATCAATCCCTAAGATGATCAGATCAGCCTTTTTCCCGGGAACGAGAGAACCAACTAGATGATCAATGTGGATAGCCTTGGCTCCCAGGCTGGTTGCCATAGATAAAGATTGCCTGGCGGGTAAGGCGGTGGGATCACCAGATACACATTTTGCCACCATAGAGGCTAACCTAATTTCCTCAATCATATCGAGGTCATTATTCGAAGCGGGACCATCTGTGCCAATGCCAACATTAACATTGAGCTCAAGCATGCGGGTGACATTGGCAAACCCGGATGCTAATTTTAGATTTGAGGAGGGATTGTGGGCGATCCCCGCGCCAGCTTGCTTGATAGAACGCATCTCACCTTCATCGATATGGACACAATGGGCTGCGATTACCTTTGCATCGAAGATTCCACGCTTTTTAACATAGGGCACAACTGGCATCCCGAATTCCTTCCGTATGTTTTCTACTTCTCCAGCTGTTTCTGCTATATGGATATGCAAGGGGACATCGTATTTTAAGGCAATTTCAGTACAAGCCCTGAAGATCTCATCCGTGCATGTATAAGGGGCATGCGGACCAATCGAAGGAATGATAAGGGGATGATCCTTCCAAGTTTTAATAAAGGTTTCTGCTGCTTCCAGTGATTCTTCAAAGTAAGTAGCATCCGGTGCGGGGAATTTAAGAACGGTTTGAGAGCAAATAGCTCGCAATCCAGCCTCTGCGGTTGCTTCGGCAATATCATGTTCAAAATAGTACATGTCCACAAAGGTGGTGACGCCGCTGCGAATGCTTTCTGCACAAGCCAGCTTGGTTCCCAAACGAACGAAATCCGGCGCGACAAATTCCCGCTCAACAGGCATCATATAACCCATTAACCAAACATCTAGACGGAGGTCATCTGCTAAACCCCGCAGCAACGTCATTGGTACATGGGTGTGGGCATTGATCAACCCAGGCATGAGGATCTTACCCCCGCAATCCATCACTTGATCTGCTTGATACGCTTGGGTAATCTCTGCCTCATTTCCAATTGCGACGATCTCATCTTTGGTGATAACAACCGCCCCGGGGTCGAAGATATTATAATCTTCATCCATGGTGAGGACAGTTGCATTTTTTAATACCCAATCTGCTTGTTTCATGTTTCTCCTATCGCTCTACTACCTGTAAATTGAATCAGATTTTTTCTTAAGAACGCCATCCCGATGTTTTGTGCCCACAAGGATACGTTTCCAGGCGGGCCCCCATAGCTGAGGGTTTTTGCTTTTTGATGGTTCTTATCTTGATAAACCAAGTGTATGGAAAAGTGATCGTTTTCTATCAATGCTATGCCAAATCCAATATCAGGTTGTTTTTCCCTAAACAATTTATTGATTGTTTTGATTAATGTATCCAAATCAGTTACAGGTTTATCTAGGTTAACTATATTAACCATTTTGACCCGTGCTTTTTTGAATCTTTTTCTTATCACGTTGTCAAGGCCATGTTCAAGTATCCCTAATTCTAAGCGATTTTCATCAAGTATAGCACTGATGATGCTCTCCAGTTTCTCACCATCTTTGCCGTAAATATGGTCTCCAAGCCGATCATAAAGTTCTTCTATGACTGGTTTGATCATCTCATTTGCTTCGGATTCAGAGCCGGCTTTAGCTGTAACACGAATATCTACCTGTCCTGGATGTGCCAATAATCCAACGGTTGGGTTGTTACTTTCTTCTAAGTCACTGATTAACTGGTCAATCATCGATTCACCAAGACCGGCCGAGTGTAAAACGGTTGCTTTGATAATCTGTGTTTTTAAATCAAATTTTTTCTTAAGGAAGGGAATGATGCTCTGATGAAGAATAGTCTCCATCTCTTGAGGGACACCGGGCAATGAAATAATGCATGATGATTCAAGATCAACAATAAAACATGGTGCTGTTCCAACCGGGTTTTGGACTGGAAGTGCACCTTGTGGGATCATTGCCTGCCGGCGATTATTTTCTGTTGGTTCCTTGCCGTAAATTTTGAATCTTTCCAGTATTTGATCCCATAGACTTTCGAGAAATACCAGCTTTCTATCGGTGGCATCAGCCACAGCCTGCCGGGTCGGGTCATCGACTGTAGGTCCTAAACCGCCTGTTGTGATGATGATATCAGAACGACCAAGCGCTTCTTGGATCGTAGTTGTGATGCGCATTGGATTATCGCCAATGGTTGTGATGCGGTAAATATCAATCCCATGATCCCTTAACGTTCTGGCAATATAGGTTGAATTGGTGTCGTTGATTTCTCCCAGCAGGAGTTCAGTTCCAATGGTGATGATCTCTAGAATAGGCATTAATCCTCAGTGTTGATTCTAACTCAAAATCAGACTAATCTGCATATGATTATAAATTTTTCTTGACGGCGCTAAACCAATAGGTTAGGATTAGCCTAATTGTGAGTGAGGAACATGATGACCTATCAACAACGTATCGGAAGATCAGGCGAACAAAAAGCAGTAGAATACTTATCCGAAATGGGTTACCAGTTGCTGGAACACAATTATTCTTCACTTTACGGTGAAATCGACATTATCGCCCTCGATCAAGATATGGTAGTCTTTGTGGAAGTGAAAACCAGAACCTCAAACACCTTTGGTACTCCTGAGGACAGTGTGACCGCTACAAAAATTGAGAAGTTGCAGAATACAGCCTTAATGTGGTTGCTGGATCATCCTGAAGCACCTGAGGATTGGCGTATAGATGTGATCTCGGTCCTTATTGATCAAGAAAACAATCTGTTAGATATGCAACACTTCATTGATGCGTATTTATGAAGCATAAGCACAAGAAACCCTTAATCATCATTCTTGGCCCCACGGCTGTTGGGAAGACATCGGTTTCCATTCAATTGGCAAAACGCTTTGATGGTGAGATTGTGTCAGCAGATTCGAGGTTGCTATATAGGGGGATGGACATTGGTACGGCTAAACCTTCTGTTAATGAAAGGCAAAATGTCCCCCATCATCTGATTGATGTTGCCGACCCAGACGAGGTTTGGAGCCTAGCGGTTTATCAGCGCGCAGCTTATCATACGATAGATTTGATTCATCAACGGGAAAAGCTTCCGTTCTTAGTGGGTGGTACGGGACAATACATTCGATCAATTGTTGAGGGTTGGCATATTCCAAACCAGAGACCAGATTACCAATTGAGGGATGCCTTAACCCACTGGGGAGAAATAATCGGCCCACAAGGCTTGTATGAGCGTCTGGAGCGGCTTGATCCGGAGGCTGCCGAAAATATCGACTACAGAAACATCCGCAGGACCGTGCGGGCTTTAGAGGTGATTTTTAAAACCGGGGTCCGATTTTCAGATTTACGGCGTAAACAAGAATGCCGTTACGAACCGCTTGTCATCGGAATTGATCGTCCACGAGATGCCTTGTATGCTCGCATTGATCAAAGGATTGAGGAAATGTTATCTCAGGGTTTGGTTAAAGAAGTACAAGGTTTGCTGGATGCTGGCTNTTCGCCTGATCTCCCAACCATGTCGGCAATTGGTTATGGAGAAATCATCCAGTATTTAAGGGGTGAAATCTCCCTTGATGATGCTATTGCCTTAATTAAGCGGAATACTCGGGTTTTTGTTCGTCGTCAAGCAAACTGGTTCAAACCTGACGACTCTCGAATCAATTGGTTTAAGGCAACAGAAGACCTTATGGATGAAATTGAAACTTTTATGAGGAGTTGGCTCAATGATTTACCAAAATAAACCCTGGTTGTCTATGTATGATGAAGGCGTACCCGCAAATATCGATATCCCTAAGCTTTCAATAGTTGACCTTTTTAGGCAGGCGGTTCGAGATTATGGGGATTCGACCTGTACGGTTTATGAGGGGCAAACCTTGGATTATCAAGCCGTGGATGACCTCTCAGATCGTGTCGCTCGTTATTTGCTGAAGCAGGGTCTCAAGAAAGGAGATCGAGTAGGTATTCTTCTACCAAATTCACCCGCATTTGTGATCAGTTTTTATGGAATACTCAAAGCAGGTGGTGTGGTCATGGCGCTCAACCCAGCTTATCGCCCAGCTGAAATTGAAACACAGGCAACGGAGTCGGGCATCCGAATATTGATCATGTCAGCGGCGTCATTTTCGACGATTGAGCCAGTATTACCCAAAATAGGTCTTGAAGCCGTTGTTGTCGTTGGTACTATTGATGGTAATTTGCCGGATTGGATGGCCACATGGGAGACTGTAATGGCGGCTCACGCAGCCGGCGAGGTGGTTAAAGTTGATGTTTCACCAGATGATCCAGCGGTATTTCAATATTCAGGTGGGACAACTGGTACACCGAAGTGTGCCATCGGTTTGCATCGCAACCTCGTTGCTAATGTCTATCAATTTAACCAATGGCTGGTGAATGCTGAACCAGGAAAAGAAACGATCCTGGTGGCAATACCTATTTATCATGTTTATGGGATGGTTCTGGGGATGAACCTGGCTGTCAAAATGGGTGCTCGGATGGTTCTAATTCCAGACCCAAGAAACCTAGACAGCTTACTTCAGGCAGCACAAGAATACCAGGCAACAATTTTTCCAGGTGTGCCCAGTATCTATGCAGCCATAAATCATTACCCCCCGGTATTGTCTGGCGAATATGATCTTTCATCAATAAAGGCTTGTATCTCAGGTTCAGCCACTTTGCCGATTAAGGTTAAGCAAGATTTTGAAGCCTTAACAAAGGGGCACCTGGTTGAAGGGTATGGACTTTCAGAAGCACCAACAGCAACCCACTGCAACCCAATCCTTGGTGAGAATCGGGAGGGCTCGATCGGTCTGCCCCTGCCAAATGTCGATTGCAAGGTGGTTGACCTCGAAACTGGTACTCAGGAATTGCGTGTAGGTGAGGTTGGTGAACTGATTGTTAGGGGACCACAAGTGATGGTGGGATACTATCAACGACCTGAGGAAACAGCACAAGCCTTACGCGATGGCTGGTTGTTCACCGGGGATGTGGTGCGGATGGATGAGGACGGGTATTTCTATATTGTTGATCGAAAAAAAGATGTGATCAAAGTAAGTGGATTCCAAGTTTGGCCGAATGAAATTGAAGCTGTGATTATGCAGCATCCAGCAGTAAGAGAAGTTGCAGTTGCTGGTATCTTGGATGAAATTGGGAATGAAGTGGTGAAAGCTTGGGTTGTTCTTAAGGATGGTGAGGTTTGTTCATCAGAGGATATCCAAGGTTTTTGTGATCAATATCTAACCCGGTATAAGATTCCCAAATATGTTGTTTTCAGGGATTCGTTGCCTCGCACAATGGTAGGAAAAGTGTTGCGTAGGGTTTTGGCTTCGGAAGAATAATCAAGTTAAAATAACAAAAAAGGCTGCGAGATTTTCCGCAGCCTTCTTTTATTCCTTAAGGGTTAACTTTTCGGGGGATGCCGCCCGTCTTTTCGACAGGGGGTGGAAAGATTTCATGGAACTCTTTAGCAGTAAGGGTTTCAAACTCGAGAAGTTTTTCAGCGATCTCGTCAAGTTCTTTTCGATACTGATTCAGGATTTCTTTTGCTTTCTTATAAGAATCCTGGACAATCATCTGGATGGCTGTGTCGATCTTTTGGGCAATATGCTCAGAATAGTCACGCTGTTCAGAGATCTCTCGCCCCAGGAATACCAGCTCTTCTTTTTTGCCATAAACCATGGGGCCTAATTCTTCACTCATCCCCAAGCGCATGACCATTGTTCGAGCTAGCTTGGTGACCCGTTCAAGGTCATTTGAGGCACCAGACGTGATGTCATTAAAGACAATTTCTTCAGCTGCCCTACCACCTAACAAACTTATCATATCGCTCATGATCTGACCACGTGATTTGAGCATCCGATCTTCCTCAGGGAATGCCATGGTGTATCCACCAGCTTCACCGCGGGAAATAATGGATACTTTTTGAACGGCATCAGCTTCTGGTAAGGCATTGATTACAACGGCATGACCCGCTTCGTGGTAAGCAATGATCTTCTTTTCATTTTTATTGATCAGCCTGCTTTTTCGCTCTGGGCCAGCAATCACACGCTCAATGGCTTCCATAAATTCCGGTTGTTCAATGATGCGTTTGTCGCGGCGAGCGGCCAGGATGGCTGCTTCATTAACCAGGTTTTCAATATCTGCGCCTACAAAACCGGGCGTGGAGCGGGCAATATCATTGAGATCAACATCTGGAGAGACTGGCTTTCCTTTAATATGCACTTCAAGGATCTCCTCACGGCCCTTAATGTCTGGACGATCAAGAATGACACGGCGGTCAAAACGACCCGGTCGGAGAAGGGCGGGATCGAGGATATCCGGACGGTTCGTTGCAGCAATAATAATTACGTTGGTGTCGGTATCGAAACCATCCATTTCAACCAAAAGTTGATTGAGGGTTTGTTCTCGTTCGTCGTGACTACCACCGAGTCCAGCACCGCGATGCCGTCCGACAGCGTCAATCTCATCAACAAAGACGATTGCAGGAGAGTGCCGTTTGGCTTGCTCAAATAAATCACGAACCCGGCTTGCGCCAACACCTACAAACATTTCAACAAATTCGGAACCAGAAATAGAGAAGAACGGCACGCCAGCCTCACCCGAGACGGCTTTTGCCATCAGGGTTTTGCCAGTGCCGGGAGAACCAACCAGTAGGACACCTTTAGGAATTCGAGCACCCAGGGAGATGAATTTCTGCGGTTCACGCAGGAATTCCACAACCTCGTGAAGTTCCTCTTTGGCTTCTTCAACACCTGCCACATCCTCGAAAGTGACTGTGGGGTGATCACCTGAAAACATTCTGGCTTTGGATTTGCCAAAGGACATGGCTGCGCTGTTGCTCCCCTGTGCCTGTCGAAAAATGAACCAAAACAATCCAATCAATATAATGAAAGGGAGAATATAGCTGAGAATGGAGAAAATGCCGATAAGCGGACTGGGCAGTTTAATGTCAACGGAGAGTTGTTCTGAAGAAAGATCGTCGGGGGTGACACCCAGTTCAACCAGTTGGGCAATCAATGGTGTGCTTGGATCTTTCGTTGAGGTTTTTATTGTGTCGTCTCTGTAAACAATTTCTAAGCGGCTGTCGTCTTCGACAATGGATTCAACCCTACCCGCGCGGATATCCGTTGCAAGTTGATTAATGGGTATTTCCTCTGTGCTTGCATTTTGTTGAGAAACTGTAAAAAATACCATCGCAATAATTGCTGCAAAAAGCAATATGTAGATGATAAACGATTGGTTCCGTGATTTCACTTCGTCCTCCAGATCATTCTTGCATAAATCAGAGTTAATTTCGATTATGACCTAAGTATTATACCAACCCTAATATATGATTACTAGTGATCGTGTAGATAGATTAATAAATCTTATAAATATTTAACATATTAACACAAGTTCGCAGCAGCTTTTGGTCATGTTGGGCAAATGCTGTGATTGATTCATCTAGTTGTTGAGACACTTGAGGATCTGGGTTGGTAATTTCTTCGCCCGGTGGATCAATTAATAGCTCATTAAGCATCGCTAGAGTAAAACTACGTCTTTTGAGAAAACAAGATAATAACGATTGGATGTTTCCATCGGGATTTGGTATTTGGGTTTCTGTTTGTAAGGGGTCTCTGCAGTTTGTTGATTTGATCTTTTTATTTCTAAATTTCTCCAAAATAGCTTGAATGATATCTCTTTCATATGTGATTAACCCCACCAGTGGGGGTTTTAACTGCGTTGATTTCTTATTTAAATGGTTTAAGAAATGTTCGGTGTGGGATAACCGCAGCCAGCTATCAATAACGGCAGGTGTGGATTGAAGGATTGCAAGGTTTACCTCACGATGGTTATTGATCCGCTTATTGTTTTGGTCGAGTTTGGTCATCCAAGGTTTTAC
>SL_3KL_010_SEDDRAFT_10000651_pt1 | contig 29362 bp, 21 predicted proteins | sample SodLakKL_010_SED_2_FD_10381 | JGI IMG/M metagenome (IMG submission 10381)
TTTTGTGCCCAGGGGGCTGGTCTCGCTCCTCCCGCGACTCGTGCCCTCACGCATATCCAGGAGTTCTGCGGCCAGGGAGGATGACTCATGAACACTTCCAGTTCTGCGGCCAGGGAGGATGACTCATGAACACTTCCTCCAACCCCCCTTCTTCCACGGCCCTCACCTTGGAAAACATACACATGCAGTTTGGAGGGGTCACGGCCCTGCGCAACATTTCCTATGAAATTCCCCGGGGGATCATTCAGGGGGTCATCGGTCCCAACGGCGCAGGAAAAAGCACTCTCTTCAACTGCATCACCGGCGTTTTGCAGCCCACCGCGGGCCAGGCCATCTATGAAGAGGAAGTGCTCACGGGCATGCCGCCCCACAAGATCGCACACCTGGGCATTTCGCGCACCTTCCAGCACGTGGCCCTCTTCAATTCCATGACCGTGCTGGAAAACATCATGCTGGGAAGGCATCCCAAGTCCAAAGCGGGGTTCTGGGCCACCGGACTTCGGCTGCCCGGCATGCCCCGAGAAGAAAAGGACATCCACGAAAAAGCCTGGCATTACCTCAATTTTGTGGGCCTTGGCCGGCAAGGGGAACATCCCGCCGGTTCCCTGCCCCTGGGCAAGCAAAAAATGCTTGAAATCGCACGTGCCCTGGCCACGGAGCCCAAGCTCCTCCTCCTGGATGAGCCCGCGGGGGGGCTCAACATGCGGGAGACGGAAAACCTGGGCGAACTGATCCAGGAAATCTGCGGGCAGGGAGTCACGGTCATGCTGGTGGAACATGACATGAACCTCATCATGGAAATTTCCCAGCGCATTTTGGTCCTGCATTACGGAGAGACCCTGGCTTCGGGCACGCCCCGGGAAATCAAGGACAATCCCCAGGTCATCGAAGCGTACCTGGGTGAAGGATAAAATGGCCGAACCATGCTGACCGTCAAAAGCGTACACACCTATTACGGAAACATTCATGCCCTCAAAGGCGTTTCCCTTCATGTGGGAAAGGGGGAACTGGTCACCCTCATCGGTGCCAACGGGGCGGGAAAGTCCACCCTGGTCAACACCATCTGCGGCCTCATACAGCCCCGGAAGGGGATGATCGAGTTTCAGGGCAAACCCATTCAGTCCCTCCCTCCCGAATCCATCGTCCCCATGGGCATGGCACTGGTTCCCGAAGGGCGGCAAATCTTCGCGACGCTCACCGTGGAATCCAATCTCCAAATGGGCGGCTACATTCATCGCCGCAAACGGGATCAGATTCAGGAAGACATGGCCCGCATGCTGGACCGGTTCCCCATTCTCAATCAACGCCGCCAGCAGCTGGCGGGAACCTTGAGCGGAGGGGAACAGCAAATGCTGGCCATCAGCAGGGCTCTCATGGCACGGCCCCAACTGCTGGTGCTGGACGAACCCTCCATGGGGCTGGCCCCCCTGGTCACCAAAGAAATTTTCAAAATCATTCATGAACTCAGGGAGGAAGGGCGGACCATTCTCCTCATCGAACAGAATGCTCGAGCCGCTCTCAACATTGCCGACCGGGGTTATGTTCTGGAAACGGGAAAGGTCGTCCTGCAGGGAGAAGGGACCATGCTCCTGGAGCACAGTGAAGTGCAGAGGGCCTATCTTGGCAAGGGTGCCAAAGAGATCGTGGATGCCTGAGCGGGTCCATTGGCCGTGTTTGTTTCTCATGAAGTGAGAGGTGTTTGCCATGCCCATCTGGGAACCCGAAAAAGAATGTGTGTCGAGGGACGAACTGCAACAGATTCAGCTGGAACGGCTTCAGGCCACACTCAACCGGGTCTACCGGAACGTTTCCTTTTACCGCCGCCGCTTCAAGGAGGTGGACTTTCATCCCGAAGACGACCTGGCGGAACTTCAGGACCTGGAAAGGCTTCCCTTCACCACCAGCGAGGATGTGAGCAACAGTTACCCCTATGAGATGTTCGCCGTTCCCCTTCGGGAGGTGGTGCGGGTTCATTCTTCGTCGGGAACTCAGACCAATCCGCGCGTGGTGGGCTACACCCGCCAGGACCTGAACAACTGGAGCACCCTGGTGGCCCGCATACTCAGTGCGGGCGGCGTCACTCAGGACGACGTCATCCAGGTGACTTTCGGCTACGGGCTCCTCACGGGAGGACTGGGAATTCATTACGGAGCTGAACGCATCGGGGCATCCGTCCTTCCCACTTCCGTGGGGCGCACGGAACGGCAGATCAAGATCATGCAGGATTTTCGAACCACGGTCATGGCCTCCACCCCCTCTTATGCCCTGGTCATCGCCGACCGTATGGAGAAGATGCAGATCAACCCCAGGACTCTTTCCCTCAAGTACTGCATCTGTGCGGGAGAACCCTGGGCGGAAGCCATGCGCCAAGAAATCGAAGAGCGGCTTTTTGTCAAGTTCACGGACAACTACGGGGTGAGCGAAGTGATGGGACCGGGAGTGGCTGGTGAATGCCTGGAGCAGAAGGGCATGCACCTTCAGGAAGATCACTTCCACTGTGAAATCATCGACCCCGCATCGGGCAAAGTGCTGCCCCGGGAGGAAGAGGGGGAACTGGTCATCACCACCCTCACCAAAGAAGCCTTTCCCATGATACGCTATCGAACGGGAGACCTGTGCCGCATCCTGGAGGAACCCTGCCCATGCGGCCGCACCTTCCGCCGCATGAGCCCCATACGCAAAAGGTGCGACAACGTGGTGGTCATCAAGGGCACCAACATCATTCCCGAACGCATCGGGGATGTGCTGGAGGAGCTCAAGGGAGCACGCCCCATCTACCAGATCGTGGCCGTCCGTGAAGGACATCAGGACCAACTGGAAATCTGGGTGGAAGTGACGGAACAGTTTTTTTCCGATCGAATGCGCGAACAGCGCACTCTTGTGGAGGTGATGAAGGAAAAAATCGCCAATTTCATTGGCATCAGCGCCCGTGTCAAGCTGGTGGAGACGGGTTCGCTGGAGAGAGAAAACGGCAGCGTGCGCTTGTTTGTGGACCGTCGCCTTCCCTGAAAAGGCACGGCCAGAGCGCCAAAGGGGATTCACACAGAGGTAAAAAACCATTGACAAGAAGAGCATCCATTCCAAATCCCAAGGGGCCCGGGGGATGCCAGGGGAGGTTTGCTAATGCATGAGTTGTTGACGCCCGGGAGTGACAAACCCCATCTCCTGCTGGGCAATGAGGCCATTGTGCGGGGTGCGCTTGAAGGCAACATTCGGTTTGCGGCCGCTTATCCGGGCACACCTTCATCGGAAATCATCGACCGCTTCAGCCGGCTGGGTGACGAAGCGGGGGTCTACGTGGAGTATTCCGTCAACGAAAAGGTTTCCATGGAGACGGCCTGCGCCGCGGCCATTTCGGGAGTGAGAAGCATGTGCTCCATGAAGCATGTGGGCCTGAACGTGGCTGCAGACGCTTTCATGACCCTGGCCTATGTGGGCGTCAAGGCCGGCATGGTCATGGTGGTGGCCGACGATCCGTCCCTACATTCCAGCCAGAACGAGCAGGACAGCCGTTTCTTCGCCCGAATGGGCATGGTGCCCATGCTGGAGCCTTCCACACCCCAGGAAGCCAAGGACATGACCCTCGCAGCTCTGGAAATTTCCGAAAAGTACCAGATTCCCTGCATGCTGCGCACCACCACGAGGGTCAACCACTGCCGTGGCCCCGTCACACTGGGGAACCTTCCCACGGAAAGCCCCAAAGGGACCTTTCAGAAAGACCCCTTCAACCTGGTGGTCATTCCCATGGTGGGCCGCAAGCTTCGGCTGGTTCAGCTGGAAAAAATGGAAAAGCTCCAGGAGGAAGCGGAAAAAAGCCCCCTCAATGTGGTGGAAGGCCGGGGAAAATGGGGCATCATCACCAGCGGCACCTCCTACCCTTATGTTCAGGACGCCATCAGGGAACTCAACCTCACAGGTCAGGTGAAAGTCCTCAAGCTGGGATTCACCTTTCCCTACCCCGTGGCTCTCATAGCCGATTTCATCAAAGGACTGGAAAAAGTCCTGGTGGTGGAAGAACTGGAACCCATCCTGGAAGACACAACCCGCAGAATCGCCCAGGAAAAAAATATCTCCGTTGAAATCGCCGGCAAGGGCAAAGACCTCATTCCCCGCGCCTTCGAGCTGGACGGTGCCAAGGTCAAAAAGGCGCTGCACCATTACCTGGGTGTTCCCCTTGATGAAAGGCCCATCTTCAAGGCTCCCGAACTTCCCATGCGGCCGCCCAACCTGTGTCCGGGGTGCCCCCACCGGGCCACCTATTACTCCATACGAAAGATCTTTGGGGATGAGGCCATCTATCCCTCAGACATCGGCTGTTACACACTGGGTGTGCTTCCCCCCCTCAAAATGGCTGACTTCATCATCTGCATGGGTTCGGGCGTTTCCACCGCAGGGGGATTCAGCAAGGTTCTCGATCGGCCCGTGGTCAGCTTCATCGGTGATTCCACCTTCTTTCACAGCGGCATCACGGGGCTTGTCAACGCCGTGACCCACGACCATCGCTTTCTCATGGTCATCCTGGACAACGGCACGACGGCCATGACGGGCCACCAGCCCCATCCCGGCGTGGAACTGACCCCCGCAGGAAAAGTGGCCCCCAGGGTGAACCTCGAATCCCTTGTCCGGGGATGCGGGGTGGAGCGAGTCTTCACGGTGAATCCCCTCCAGGTCAAAAAGACCCTTGGCATCCTTGAGGACCTCAAGGAGGGCATGAAGGAACCGGGCGTCTCCGTGCTCATCGCCAAGAGCCCTTGCCCTCTCTTTGAAAACCGCATGGTCAGCAAGAAGAGCAGAGTGGTCTTCCAGGTGGACCCTTCATCGTGTGAACTGTGCAAGAGCTGCCTGACGGAGCTGGGCTGCCCCGCCTTTGTATGGGAAGAATCGGCTGCGGGGGAAACCTGCATCCGCATCAACGAAGCGCTTTGCAGCGGATGTGCCGTGTGTTCGCAAATCTGCAAATCCATCAAGCCCAAGAAAATCGCCTGAGGCTTGCCCGAAGGCTTACAAAGTTGACCATGGAACGACATTCAAAGGGAAGAAGGACTTTCAAACCATGAGAATATTTTTCACAGGAGTAGGAGGCCAGGGAACGCTCCTTGCCACTCGCCTGGTGGGCGAGGCGGCTTTGGAGCAGGGCTTGCCCGTCAGCATGAGCGAAATTCACGGCATGGCTCAACGAGGCGGCGTTGTGGAATCCTCTGTGGTGATGGGAGAAGTGTCGAGCCCCACCATTCCCGACGGAGAGGCCGACATACTGATGGCCTTTGAACCTCTGGAAGCGGCCCGCGCCCTTCCCAAATGCCACAGCAAAACTCTGGCCGTCACCAGCATTGTCCCCATCGTGCCTTTTACGGTGGCAACGGGTCAGAGCACCTATCCCCCCCTGGAATCCCTTTTTGAGGCGGTGGAAAAGCAGGTGGCCCGCTTCGTGAAAGTGGATGCCACGGAATTGAGCAGAAAAGCGGGTTCAGACCGGGCGGGCAACATCGTCATGGTGGGGGTGCTGGCCGGCCTGGGCTGGGTTCCCATTGACCGGCCCCACTGGGAGGAGGCCCTTCGCAAAACCCTTCCCCCAAAAATTCTTGAAGTCAACCTGAAGGCCTTTCAGCTGGGCTATGAAGCGGGGGCCGCCGCCAAATAGGCCATTCCCATTCCCATTCCCAAGCCAAGCAGGCCACATTCCCGACCAGGTAAAAACCCCTCTCCCCCTTTTTACGGGGCGAGAGGGGGAAAATCCCCTTTAACACCTTTGCGGACGCATTTTCTAAGGGATGTGGGAAAAAGATTCCTTCCCGGAATCACCTACTCGAACTCCTCCGACTCTTCGGTGGTGTAGAAGAGGTGCAGCTCCTCCTTTTTCAGGGAATGGGCGTCGGAACCGAGCAATCGCTCCTCCGCCCGCAGCCGGAAAGATTTTGCACTCTCTTCCATCTCCTGAAGCCTGGCAACGATTCCCTGCCGGCTCAACAGGGATTTGAGCTCCTGAAAGAGGCTCCCGCTGCCACCCAGAAATACCCCCTCTCCAAGAATCTTGCAGGCCACCATGCGCTTGAAGGTGTCGAACTGAAGCTGCTCCCGCACACGCTCCATGTCCTTGACCACGTAATCGATCTCTTCTCTGAAGTGGGGCATGATCAGGGCCAGGTATTTTTCCCAGTGTATGGCCTTGTCCAGTTCCCGAAGAAATTCTTTTGGCACCGCGTCGTCGCCCACCACAATGAGATCGATGTCGGAACCGTTGACCAGCTTGCCAAGACTCCTCTCGGGCCGGGAAACATCGTGGGCCATGCCGTAGGCGATATCCCCCGCGATGATGAAGCAGATTCTCCCCTGGTGAGGCCATTGTTCCGCGAGGCTGCTCTCAATTTTCTCCAGGAGGCCCCTGGCCAAAGCCATTTTGGATTGGCTCACCCGCCCCGTGTGCGCCACAAGCCCCTGAACTCTCTGTTCAAGGGCTTCTTCCTGACCCAAAGTGCCCACCACGGCGTAGGTCATGAACTCTCTGAGAATGGAGGGAGAAAGCCGCGCATAGTCCTCAACCATGCGGTCCAGCCTCAGGTAACGCCTCCCCACGGTCCGGACTTGAAGGGCCTGTGACGTGCGGCAAGCCTTCCAGAGGGCCAGGCTTTTTCCGCGCAGGGCATCGAGGAGCTCAGCCCCCGTCAGGGGCCCCTTATCCCCAATGAGTCGAAGAATTTCTCTTTCTATGCCTCTCCCTCCTTGAAAGCATGAAAAGGGCCCATCGTTTTCACAGTCCAATGGCTGCCTGAACGGCATGGGCAATCTGCCCGCAATATTGGGCGGTCAATTCCTCACTGGGCCCTTCCACCATGACGCGGCACATGCTCTGGGTGCCCGAATAGCGCACCAGCACGCGCCCCTCATCCCCCAGGGAAGATTCCACATCCCTGATGGCTTCCACCACCCCGGGCAGGGTGGAGATGTCGGGTTTTCTCGTGACATCAATATTGATGAGTTTCTGAGGAAAAATATCCATCAGCCGGGCGAGCTCGGAAAGGGGCTTCCCTGAACTCTGCATGGCCCCTATGAGCTGGATGGCCGTGAGGATGCCATCCCCCGCCGTGTGGTGGTCCAGAAAAATGACATGGCCTGACTGCTCTCCCCCGAGAACACTGCTCAGCCTCTGCATGTCCTCGAGCACATAGCGGTCGCCCACCCTGGAGGCGTATTGTTTGATGCCGTACCGGCGGCAGGCAATGTGCAAGCCCAGGTTGCTCATGACCGTGCACACGAGAAGGTCGCTCTTGAGGCGCCCTTGATCTTTCAGCATTTTTGCGCAGATGATCATGATCTGGTCGCCGCTGAGCTCGCCGCCCTTTTCATCCACGGCGATGAGACGGTCCCCGTCACCGTCAAAGGCAATCCCTATGGCCGATCCGCTTTCCAGCACCCGCTTCCTGAGGTCCTGGGTGTACTGAGACCCACAGTTGTCGTTGATGTTGATCCCATTGGGCGTGTTGTGAATGACCTCAACTTTGGCTCCCAGTTCGGTGAAAATGTCCGGTGCGACCCTGTACGTCGCCCCGTTGGCCACATCCATGACGATCTTCAAGCCTTCCATGGAAAGCTCGCGGGGGAAGGTCTTTTTAAGAAAGACGATGTAGCGGCCGTTCACATCGTGCATGCGAAAAGCCTTGCCCATGTTCTCCACGGGGGGAACCAGCTGAGGAAGGGTGCCTCCGAGAATGAGCCCCTCGATCACCTCTTCCTGCTCGTCGGAAAGTTTGTAACCATTGCCGGCGAAAATCTTGATCCCATTGTCCTGATAAGGATTGTGCGATGCGGAAATGACGATGCCCGCGTCAGCGCGCATGCTTTCGGTGATGAAGGCGATGCCCGGAGTGGGCAGAACTCCCACCAGGTAGGGATCCCCTCCCATGGACGTGATTCCCGAAAGGAGGGCGCTTTCCAGCATGTAACCCGATATGCGGGTGTCCTTGCCAATGATGATCCGTGTGCGGTGGTTTTCCCGCTTCAAAACATGCGTGACGGCCTGGCCCACGGCAAAAGCCATGGGTGCATCCATGGGATAACGATTTGCAACCCCTCTTATTCCGTCCGTGCCGAACAACGTACCCATGTGCCTGCCTTTCATGGTCAAGGACTCGAAAGGTCCCTTTCGTCAAAAAGTTCAAAGGATGAAAGGAGGCTGCCGGCCTTTCGGCACAGAGACTGGACAATGTGCTGCAGCCACCTGACACCCAGCTGTGAAATCTCCCAAGGCAACCCCTGTATGACCTGAATGTAGTCGTCCCCCTTCTGTCCCCTGTGCTCTTCCATGGCCAGGGAGAAGCTGGCCCCCAACTCCCTTTCCCGTGCATCTTCAAAGGGGGCGGTGAAAAGCTCGCAAAGGGAGTGGATGTGGCCATGCAGCTGGCACAAAGCCTTTCCCCCCTTTTCCGAGCACCGGCATTTTTCATGATTTGCCGGAACCTTTTCCACCATGGCCATGAGTCTTTGGGTTCGCTCTTTTCTGGCGAGGGCCAGCTTGCTCACAGCTCCCTCATAAAGGAGGCTTCCAAGCTCCATGGCGGCGAAAAAGGGCTGGCGCACATATCTGTACCAGTGGTCGAGGGCCACAAGATTTGCGAGAAAAAGGATATTGTTCCTGAGCATACGGTCAAGATGAACGTATCCATGGGGCACAAAGGCCCTGATGCCTGGCCGGTGAGTCTCCCCAGCGACCATTTTGAGATCCTGGGGAACGTCTTTTCGCAGAATGGTGCCCGCAGCCACCACATTTCCAAAGCCCAGGCGAAGGGGGCCCACCATTCCCCCCTGTCCCCCCAGGAAAATGGGGGGCTGATTGAGCATGACGCCCCGGGGAACATCTCCCAGCATGGAGGGGGTCGACTTGTCTCCGTCGGGGGTGTAGTTGAAGTGAATGTAGGAACTGCCCACTTCACTGTGGTCTTTTCTGCTCCTTCCGCCGGCCATGAGGCAGTCGCAAAAATTGATGAGGCTCCCCAGAGTCACGAAAGGGAAAAGGATGGTCTGTTTCAGTCCCACGCAATGGGCCCCGCTGGCTTCCTCTTCAAGAATGCAGGCTTCCCGCACATGGGCGCCCAGTCCCATGCTGGAGCGTGCCAGGAAAACGGAATCCCTGAAATAGCCCCCTTTCAGTTCCACCATGGGCCCCACCTGGCAATTTTCGAGGGTCACGGGCCCCTCGGAGCCTATTTGAGCCCCCTGCGCAATCACCGTGTTTTCACCATAGATGCGGCATCCAGGGTAGATCTTCACGTCCTTCCCGGAAATCTGGGAAAGGGGAACTTCATCTCCCACATCAAGGGTCAGGGGATTGGGAATGGATACTCCCCGGCGCATGAGCCCGGCAATCTTCCCTTGACTTGTCATGTCAAATTCCATCTTTTCTCCATCGGCCCCAAGGCCTTCCACAAGCCCATGGCACAAGGGCGCAACCAGGGCGCACACCGCCCGTGTCATTTCCCCTTCTTCATTGGAAGGGCTTTATTTCACTGGGAGTGTTCAAACACAACATTTCGAAAAAAGTCAACAAGGGCCTGTCTGCGTTTGCGCTCTTCAAGCTGGCAGGGAATGAGTTTCTTGGGATCCCAGCGCAGCAGAGACATCTCATATTCCATCACTTCCCCATAGGCATTGTTGAGATACCAGGCGTACAGGAGCCCGAAAAGGAGACCGGGAGGAATGAATCCTTCGTTGCCGTTGAGGGTGATCCTGAAATTTCTCGAGTCCAGAGGACTGGGAATCATCCGGCACAAGCGCAGAAAGGCGCGCAGGTCTCCATCGCCGAGGTAGCACTCCCGCTCTTCCACTGGAAGAAGCCTCACCTCGTAGTGCCCCCCCTGCCAACGGTGGAGCGGGTCCCAGTCCACTTTGCAGCGACTCTCAAGATACCGGCCAAGAAGGGACTCACCCAGGGCGATGAGCAAATTTTCCTTCAACCGTTCCCTCTCTGCCCACAGCCGTTCGTGCACTTTCAGCAGGCCATCCCCGGGATCATAGTACCCCAGGACATTGTCCCACTCCTCGCTTCGCCCCCATTGCGCCGCGGGAATGATTCGCGCCCCCCGGAAGATTTCCAGATGTTCGAGACGGATGTCGCGGTTTTCCCACACGGCTTCCTGCAGAACGCCCCGAAGTTCTTCCCATGGGAAATGCTTCGTGGAAAGAATCTGGTCGACTCGTGGAAAGAATCTGGTCGACGGCCCCGTTGTAGGCGCAGAGCAGAGAATGGGGGGTAGGGTTGCAAGGATTGTGCTCACATGGCACTGGAGAGGGGGAAGTGTGGGGGGATTGCTTGAGATCGAAGCGCTGGTGCGCAAACACAAGGGTCCTGACGGCCGTGGCGAATTTTCCGGGGTCATGGTGGATGACCTGGGCCTGTTTCAGCCGCTGGGTGGAGTAAATGGTCGCTTCAATGGGAAGGACATGGAACCTCTCCACCCGATGGCGGTCGAGATAGATGGGACTCTTCCCTTCGAGGGCATAATTGCAGAGCACATTGCCGGGCATGTGCTCCAGGTTGGCGCTCAAAACCACGTCAAAGAGCCCCTCCGCTCCCCCCGGCACGTTGCGTTCGTAAGCTTCCACAAGCTCGGAAACATGAAACCCTCGATTGCCGCTTCGCCATGAAATGTCCGTCTCCCCTTCCTGAATCCAGAAATTTGCTCCCAGAATTTTGAGGGCCTTTTTATTTTTCTTGATGGCATGAGCAATTTCCGGCACCTGAAGAACGGGCATGATGCTCGTGTAAACGCTGCCCGGTGCAAAGATGATGAGTTCCGCTTCTCCTATGGCCTCGCATAAGGCGGGATTCACCACGGGATGGTCACAGAATTCTATGGAGACCCGGTCAATGGCAAAGTTTCTTCGAGTGAGGGCCGATTTCTTTTGGCCACGGACGGCCACGCCATTTCCATAGCGAAGGACGAGCTGCCCGGGAGTGCACGTGGCGGGATGCAGGCACCCCGGTGTCACCCCCATGACATTTCCCAGTGTTGCCAGCCCTTTTTCAATCTGGTCGAAACCCGGCGGTTTTTGCCCCATGACCGGTGATTCTCCATAGATGGCGGCCACCAGAAGAAGGTTTCCCAGACAATGCCCTCCGGGATTGAGGGTTGGTCCCCTGCCGCGGGGAGACACGGACCGGCCCAATGAGACCAGCAGGTCCAGGAGGGGCTGGGGGCAGGCATCTCTCTGGGATTGGGGCAGAAGAAGGAGAGGGCTGGCCAGAAGGCTGAAATCATCGCACACGGGAGGAAAACGGTGGTTGAAAATGCGATGGAGGGAACGAACCAGCTGGTGCGTCCCCTCTTCATCCAAACCGTAGAGGTTTTTCAGCCTGTCGCGGGAAATGAGCGAGAGCAGTATCTTGCGCAAATCCCCGATGGCGATGATGGGCAACTGCTGGAGAAGAAGCCCCGTGGAACCGCCATCGTCGGTGGTGCACACCACGATATTGAGGGAAGAGAATTCCTCTTTCAGCCCCACAAAAGGTTGATCGGGCCACTCTTCCAGCTGCGAGTTGCCGCCGATCACCGTGGAAAGCCCGGTCCCTCCACCGAAGGCCACCACCTTGATGTTCCTGCAGTCGAAGCGAGCGAGCTCCTCGGAAACCCCTGCAATGGAAGGGTCATGAAATTCACCGGCGGGATTTCCACCCATTGCGGCTTCCAAAAGCTGCTCCACGTATTGAGCGAGTCGGGCCCCCTTCATCCCCTTAAAACTCCTGTTTTCCCCATGTGCTCATGAATGAGGGACACTCATCCCCCGCGATCACCCCGAATGCTCCCAAAAATCTCGCCTTTCTGCGTGGGAATGAAATGGCTCAGGGTGACTGTGGCGAGGGAGTTCAATTCAGCCCGCCTGGGCCTTCAACGTGTCAAGGACCTGGCCGGCGTGACCTGCGGCCCTGGTCACTTTGGGCCACACGTGAGCAATTTTTCCCCGGGGGTCGATGAGGACGGTGCTTCGAACCGTGCCCATGCATTCCTTGCCGCATTGCTTCTTCATCTGCCACGCACCGTAGGATTGCATCACCGTGGTTTCCTCATCGGAGAGCAGGCCGACGCCAAGGCCCCGCTTTTCTGAGAATTTGCGATGGGAGGCAGGTGAATCCCTGCTCACGCCAAGCACCACGGCGTCGTGCCGATCAAATTCAGGCAGAAGTTCTGTGAATTCCATGGCTTCTGTGGTGCAGCCGGGAGTATTGTCCCTGGGATAAAAGTAAAGCACCACCCATTTGCCTTTCAATTGAGAAAGACTCACCTCCCCGCCTTCGGCGGAAGGCAGTACGAAATGGGGAGCAGGATCTCCGACGACCAGTTTGCTTGAAGGGGCCAAAGCATTCCTCCTTGTGCTGGTTGGTGAGCCCTTGAATGTGAAAGGGCGCGGCAGGCTCTCTTTTCAGGAAATGTTCAATCCGGGCAGCATGGCCCCGTGTTTCAGCAGGTTCCGGTGCAGCTCAAAGGCCGTTCGCAGATCGTGACGAATGTGCCCGATGCGGGACCTTTCCAGGTACCGGTACAGGTAGTCGTGGTAGGCCGGGTGAGCACATTTTTCAATGATGGTGTGAGCCCGCTGCATGGGGCCAAGGCCCCTCAGGTCCGCCAGGCCGTTCTCGGTCACGATCACCTGGACGGAATGTTCATTGTTGTCGATGTGGGGACACATGGGAACCACAGCGGATATTTTCCCCCCTTTGGCCACGGAAGGACACATGAAAAGGGAGAGAAAGGCGTTGCGCGTGAACTCTGCACTGCCCCCGATGCCGTTCATGATGTCCATGCCATAGAGGTGAGATGAGTTCACATTGCCGTAGATGTCCACCTCCAGGGCCGTGTTCATGGAAATGACTCCCATGCGGCGAATGGCTCCGGGATTATTGGAGAGTTCCTGGGGCCGCAGCACGATGCGCGGGATGAAAAAATCCATGTTTTCAAAAATGCGCTCGAGCACCGGTGAGGTGACGGTCAAGCTTGTGGTACTCGCACCCAGCAGCTTTCCCTCCTCCATGAGGTCCACCAGGGAATCCTGGAACACTTCCGTGTACATGTGGAAGGGAGGAATGTGGGGGTTATCTCCCAGGGCCGCCATGACTCCGTTGGCCACGTTGCCCACGCCGGCCTGCAGGGGAAGAAACTCATCGGGAATACGACCCGCCCGCATTTCATTGAGGAGAAAATGCACCACGTGTTCGGCAATCTTTCTGCTGCGGCCATCAGCCGTTGCGAAGGCGGGAACATGATCGGCCTCTTCGTTTTCCACGATGCCGATGACCTTCCTGGGATCCACCACCGCATAGGGATAGCCCACCCTCGTCAATGGCTGGTGAATGGGAATGGGATTGCGATTGGGAGGAGGCGGAACGATCAAAATGTCGCACATTTCCCTCAACCGCGGGGAGTGGTAGCGGTTGATTTCGATGATCACCCGGTCCGCATAGCGCAGGTAGGAGGGAGATGCCCCTACGGAAGAAGTCAGGTAGACACGGCCATCGGCAGTGATTTCCGTCGCCTCCACCACCGCAAAGTCCAGCTTTCCCTGAAATCCGGCCATGACCGTTTGAGGAAGATGGGACAGATGCATGTCCACATATTCCACTTCCTGGCTGTTGATTTGCTTGCGCAGCCTGGGGCCGCTCTGGTAGGGAGCCCGGTAGGACATGGCATGAGCCTCGGCCAGGGGCTCATCGATGCTGGAACCGCTGGAAGCCCCCGTGAAGACGCGAATGGCAAATGGCTTTCTCTCCCCATGGAGCCGATTGGCCTTTTCAGCTATGGCTCTGGGGACCACTTTGGCGGCCCCGGCGTTGGTGAATCCGCTGAAACCCACGGTGGCGCCGTCAAAGATTTCTTCCACCGCCTCCTGGGGCGTCAGTGTGCGAAAAGGGTTTCCCCTGGACATGATGTGGCTCCTTCACAAAAAAAGACTGCCTGAAGGTTTCCCCCGGGCACTTCAGAATTGGGAGAAATCCATATCGGGAATCATGGCTCCATAATCCATGAGGTTCAGGTGCATTTCGTAACAGCTTTCCAGGTCATGGCGAATGTGGCCCATTCTCGATCGTTCGATGTAGCGATGGAGGTAGTCTCTGTAGGCCGGGTGAGCGCAGTTCTCGATGATGACTCTGGCTCTTTGCATGGGCCCAAGACCACGCAAGTCTGCCAGCCCCTGTTCCGTCACCACCACCTGGACCGAGTGTTCGTTGTTGTCAATGTGCGGCGACATGGGAACCACGGTGGAGACTCTTCCCCCCTTGGTCACGGAAGGGCACATCATGAAGGAGAGAAAACTGTTGCGGGTGAATTCCGCGCTCCCACCCACCCCATTCACCATATCCGTTCCATAGATGTGGGAAGAATTCACATTTCCGTAAATGTCCACTTCGATGGCAGGATTGATGGCGATGACGCCCAGCCTGCGCACCACACCGGCATCATTGGAAATTTCCTGAGGGCGCAGGATGACTCGAGAGGCAAAGTAATCCAGGTTTTCGTAAAAGCGCGACAGCACTCCAGAGGTCATGGAAAGGCTTGTGGCACTGGCGGCCAGGAGTTTTTCCTCTTCCATGAGTTCCACCATGGCATCCTGGACTGCAAGAGTGTACATGCGAAAGGGAGGAATTTCCGGATGGCCGCCTAGGGCGGCCAGCACTCCGTTGCAGAGGTTGCCCACACCCACCTGAAGGGGCAAAAATTCGCCGGGAATGAGTCCGTGGCGCATTTCGTGCCCCAAAAATCTTGCGATGTGGTTAGCGATCCTGGTGCTTGTGTCGTTCCTTGGACGCAGGGGGGACACTTCTTCCCCCTCGCTGCTTTTGACAATACCCACGATCTTGGCAGGATCCACCTGGGCATAAGGATAGCCCACCCGCGTGAGGGGGTGAAAAATGGCCACGGGACCCCGTTTGGGAGGGGGAGGAAGAACCACAATGTCGGACAGTTCCCCCAGCCTCTTGGAATGTTTGTCGTTCACTTCGATGATGACCCGCTCGGCACACTGGAGTAAAGTGGGCACGATGCCGATGGAGGAGCTGAGAGTGACCCGCCCGTCGGAAGTGACATCCGTGGCCTCGATGATGGCAAAATCCACTTTGCCAAAAAACCCCGAAAGAAGGATTCGGGAAACGCCGGAAAGGTGCAANTCCAAATACTGCACCCTCTGNTCATTGATCTGCCGGCGCAAGGAAGGAGAGTTCTGGTAGGGGGCGCGCCAGGAGATGGCTTTGGCCCCCGCCAGTGGTTCATCCACGGTGGAGTTGGTGGCTCCTCCCGTGATGACCTTGATTTTGAAAGGCACCCCCACCGCATGAAGTTGACGCACCCGGTGGGCCAGAGCCCTGGGGACGAGCTTGGGTGCGCCCGAATTGGCAAAACCCCCGAAAGCAATGGTGGCCCCGTCAAAAACCATGGAAGCGGCTTCCTCGGGGGTCAGAACAGGCACTGTGCCTGACTTCGGCATAGAATCACCTCTCGTATCTCTTCAGAATTTCTTTTGATCAGCAATGATTTGGGCGATGTGCTTCACCTGGATGGAGCTCCCTCGTTTATGGAGCCCACCTTGAAGCTGCAGAACGCATCCAGGGCAGTCCGTCACCAGAACCTCCGCACCCGTGGCCTCCACGTGATCCAGTTTCTCCTTGAGAATTTCCGCAGAAAGCATGGGAAAGTCAACGGAAAAGGAACCGCCGAAACCGCAGCACACATCTTCGTCCCTGGCCGGCACGTATTCAAGGCCGGCCCTCGTGAGGAGCTCTCTGGGTTCCGCCGTGACATTCAGACCCCGGCAAAGATGACAGGGTGAATGGTAAGCCGTCCTGGCACCCCCCTTCCGGAACTCCCGGGGACTCACTTGCAAAACATTGACCATGAAGGAACAGAAGTCTATGATCTGCTCCGTCATTTGGCGCACCATGGGCTGAAGAGTTCTCTCTTCCCCAAGGAGGCGNGGATAGCTTTCCTTGAGATGAGATCCGCAGGAAGCGCAGAGGGTCAGAATATAATCAAACCNGGACATATCCAGAGCTTGAAGATTCTGAAGGGCCACCTGCCTGGCCGTNTCCTTTTCTCCCATCATTTCCGCGGGGAGACCGCAGCAGGTCTGTTCCATGGGGTATTCCAGCTGNACGTTATGGGCCTCGAGGAGTTTCACCAGGGCAAGGGCCTGTTCGGGATAGACAAAGTCGACCACGCAGCCTCCGAAAAGGGCCACACGAAGCCTGGGTTTTTTCAGACGAGGATTGACCTGAGTCCACCGGTCCCTGAGAGGGGTTGTGGACAGAAGAGGCAGGCTTCTGAATTCATGTTCCCTGTCAAAGAAAAAAGGCAGGTGGCGAATCACCCGTTCACCTTTGGCCATGGGCTTCTGAACAAGAGACCCATGCCTGAGAAGAAAATGGAAGAGCCTGCGGTTCTTGAGCACTTTGTTCAGGAGAACATTCTTGATGGGTTTTGCCCCTTCCACCTCCAAAATGGTGCGATGCACTTCCCTGATGAGGCGTGGAAGATCGATTCCCGAAGCACAAACGGATTTGCACGCCTGACAGTTGAGACAGTTCCTCACGATGGCCCGGGCGTTTTCCCGGCCGTGGTAGAAATAGGTGAGAATGAGTCCGATGGCCCCGATATACACGTGGCCGTAGTTGTGGCCGCCCACCAGCTTGTAGATGGGACAGACATTGGCACAGGCACCACAGCGAATGCAGCGCAAAGCTTCGGAAAAAACNGGATCCCTGGCAAGGGCCAGGCGGCCGTTGTCGAGAAAGACCACGTGCATGGCTTTACGGCCCCCGGGCCCCGTTGCACATTGGTTGGCACCGGTGATCCAGGTGACATACGTGGAGATGGCCTGTCCCGTGGCATTGCGGGGCAGCACTTGAAGGATGCGCAGAGCGGATCGAAGGTCGGGAACCAGTTTTTCAAAACCCACCAGCGCCACATGGACCCTGGGCAGGGTGGTGACGAGCCGTCCGTTGCCTTCATTGGTGATGAGCCCGATGGTTCCCGTCTGGGCCACGGCAAAGTTGGCGCCGCTGATGCCCATGTCAGCTTCCAGGTAAGCGCGGCGCAGTTCCCGGCGGGCCACCTGGACCATTCCGGCGATGTCATCGGGGTCCTGAACCTGGCCGGTGACTTCCGTGAAAAGCTCGCCCACCTCCCTGCGGGACAAATGGATGGCGGGCATGACCATGTGCGACGGCCCTTCGCCCCGAAGCTGGATGATCCATTCTCCCAGATCCGTTTCCGTCACCTGGCAGCCTTCCTTTTCCAGGTGATCGTTGAGGAAGATCTCCTCGGCCGTCATGGACTTGCTCTTGACGATTTTTCTCACGCCGTGCTCTCGAGCGATGGATGCAATGATTTCATTGGCGTCCCGGGCCGTTGAGGCCACATGGACCTTGACCCCTGCACCCTCTGCGTGGGCCTTGAACTGCTCAAACAGTTCCTGAAGGTAAGGAATGGCTGCATCCTTACCCCCCGCAATCTCCTGCACGAGACGAGGGGCATCGAGTCCCTCAAAGGCGCCGGCCCTGGACACCTTGTAAGCGGAAGCAAAGGTTCCGAGAGTGGCGGCGAGAAATTTGTCTTGAAGAGCTTGTCGCAGTTGAGCCTTGTAGGTCTTCAAGTCCTGGGCTGTGGAGATCATGCGGGTACCTCCTTCTCCCTGTCATCCTCCCACAGTAGGAAGTGCATTTCCGATGGACCGTGCACCCCGATGGTGAGGACCCTTTCGATGTCCGCCGTCCGGCTGGCGCCACTGATGAATGCCAGGTAGCCGGGGGAGCGTTGCAGAATGTCAAGCATCTCCGACTCAAAGGAGAGGGCATCAGGGCGAATGCGAGAGATGGGCACCAGAGCCACGTGTGTCTCGCTCAACATGGTGGCGATGCGCAGGTTTTCGTCATTGGAAACCTGGACCAGAGTGCCCGTTTCCGCGATGGCGTAATCGCCCACGGTGAAAGCCGTGTGAATTCGTCCCGCGTGCTTGCGCAGGTCTTCCGTAAGGAGCGTGATCTCTCGGGAGCGGCAAAGTTCATGGAGCAGCCGCACTGCATCCTCGTGGAATTTTTCAAGCCCCGGAGCAGCCAAGGTGTCACCCCCCTGCTTCAATGTGATCTCCACCGCAACGGTCAAAGCTTCCTCCACGGTCCGCACATGGGCAACGCGCGTTTGAACGGCTTCCGCCTTTTCTTTCATCTTTTGAACAAGGGTGGCTTGCTCCATGATGGCATCCTCACTGTGTGGAAAGGAAAATGGGAGATTTGCGCATGGCCCGGTGTCTTTCGGAATGATAATATCCAAAAAAAACCCGGAACAGCAATAATTGATGGATGGAAACCTTCTGGCGCACGGGGATCGCCAGATGGTCTTTTCTTCTCCCCCAGCATGTTTCAAAGATCTTGCAAGCCCACTCAGGGCTTTCCAGGAGGAGGATTTATGGTCACCGGGGCGCTGCTCAAAGAGTTCACCAGGCTGGTCGGTGCAAACAATGTTTTCACCCATGAGGCAGACCGGCTCACCTATTCCTACGACGCCGCGGTGCTCACCCCCGTGATGCCCGCCATCATACTGCGGCCCACTCACAGCGAAGCGCTGGGCGAGGTGGTTCGGCTTTGCCATGAAAACTCCATTCCCGTCACGGTGCGCGGAGCGGGCACCAATCTCAGTGGGGGGACCATCCCCAGCGAAGGGGGAGCGGTGATTTTAACCCATGCTTTGTCCCGGATTCTGGAGATCAACGAGGAAGATCTCTACGCCGTTGTGGAGCCGGGGGTGATCACGGCCAGGTTCGCAGCGGCCGTGGAAAGCAAAGGACTCTTTTATCCGCCAGACCCCGGAAGCCAGGCCGTGTCCACCCTGGGAGGCAACGTTGCGGAAAACGCGGGAGGCCTTCGAGGACTCAAGTACGGGGTCACCGGTGATTATGTTATGGGGCTCGAATTTTTTGACAGCCAGGGAAATTTGGTGAAAACGGGGTCCCGAACGGTGAAGTGTGTCACGGGCTACAACCTGGGAGCCCTCCTGGTGGGTTCTGAAGGCACACTGGGCGTCTTCGACAAGATCATTCTCAAGCTGATTCCTCCGCCCGCAGCCAGAAAATCCATGATGGCCACCTTTTCCCAAGTGCAAAAAGCCTCTGAAGCGGTCGCAGCCATTATTGCACAACGCATCGTCCCCGCCACTCTCGAATTCATGGACAACTTCACCTTGCGGACCGTGGAAGATTACAGCAAAGTGGGGCTCCCCATTGAAGCAGCCGCCCTCCTCCTGGTGGAACTGGACGGCCACCGGGCCCAGGTGGAAGAGGACGCCCAGAAGGTGGAATCCATCTGCCGCTCTTCGGGGGCAACCAACCTGCGTGTGGCTCAGGACGACTCGGAACGGGACAAGGTGTGGGAAGCCCGCCGCACGGCCCTCTCGGCACTGGCCAAGCTCAGACCCACCGTGGTGCTGGAAGACGCCACCGTGCCCCGGAGCAAAATCCCCGCCATGATGCAGGCTTTGGAAGAAATCAGCAGAAAACACGCCCTCACCATCGGCACTTTCGGCCACGCGGGAGATGGGAATCTTCACCCCACCATTCTGACGGATCGAAGAGACAAGGAGGAGTGGCAGCGGGTGGAAGCCGCCATCNANGACATTTTCGATCATGCCCTNNCCCTCGGGGGNACCCTCTCGGGAGAGCACGGCATCGGACTGGCCAANTCTCATTACCTGGAAAAGGAAACCACCCGTGCCACACTCCTTTATTCCAGGCGCATCAAGGACGCTCTGGATCCGAAGAACATTCTCAATCCAGGAAAAATCATAGGAGAGTGATCATGCAGGACATGAGAAAGCTCGCACTGCTTCTCCGCCAAATCGAAGATCAGCTGGCGGTTTGCATGCGTTGCGGCATGTGCCAGTCCGTCTGCCCGGTCTTTGCGGAAACAGGACGCGAGGGTGATGTGGCCCGCGGCAAACTGGCTCTCCTTGACGGACTGCTTCAGGAAATGTTTCAGGACCCTACGGGAGTGGACGACAGGCTCATGCGCTGTCTCCTGTGCGGTTCCTGTGCCACCAACTGCCCCAGCGGCGTCAAGGTCCTGGATATTTTTATCAAAGCTCGTGCTATCATCACGGGATACCGAGGGCTCAATCCCTTTAAAAAGTTCATTTTTCGAAATATGCTGGCCAAACCCCAACTGTTCCACAAGGTCCTGGAGTGGGGTTCAAAGTTTCAGGGTTTTTTCGCACGTCCCGTGAACGAACTGCTGGGAACGTCCTGCGCCCGGTTTCTCTCTCCCCTGGGCCATCGCCATTTCCACCCCCTGGCGCGAGAACCCTTGCACCGGGCTGTGCCTTCCGTGGACTCCCCCCCTGGATCGTCGGGCCTGCGAGTGGGCTTCTTTCCGGGGTGCCTGGTGGACAACATTTTCCCCCAGGTCGGCCACACGGCCCTCAAGGTTCTTCATCACCATGGTGTGGGAGTTTTCATGGCCGAAAACCTCGGATGCTGCGGCATCCCCGCCCTCTCTTCGGGGGATACGGACACTTTCAACACACTGGTGCGCCACAACCTTCAGTCCCTGCAGTCCCGCGACCTGGATTATCTCCTCACACCCTGTGCCACCTGCACCTCCACCATCAAAAAACTATGGCCCACCATGGCTGAAGGCCTCCTTCCCGAAGAGCGCCTTCGGGTGGAATCCCTTGCGGAAAGGACTTTGGACATATCCCAGTTCCTGGTGGACAAGCTGAAAGTGGGTGCCTTCCTTCAAGGGGAAGAAGGGGATAGAGTTCCCGTCACATACCATGACCCATGCCATCTGAGGAAGTCTCTCGGCGTCTTTCAGCAGCCGAGGATGATCCTTAAGGCAAGCTCACGATACCTTTTCAAGGAAATGGCGGAAGCGGACTGGTGCTGTGGCTGCGGCGGCAGCTTCAGCCTGCAGCATTACGATATTTCCGAGTCCATAGGGCGGCGCAAGAGAGACAACATCGCCGCTTCCGGCTGTGGTGTGGTGGCCACGTCCTGTCCGGCCTGCATGCTTCACATTTCGGACATGCTCTCTCAGGCGCGTGACCAAATTGCTGTGAAGCATGTTCTGGAGCTCTACGGCGAGTGCCTGGAAGGGGAAAACCCTGCTTGAATTCTGAGCACCCAGCGAATGAGAGGAGCCTCTCGGTGAACAGCACTTCGCAGGGAATCACAGGGATTCCATGCGTTCGTCGATGAACCGGGCTATGAGAGATTCATACTCTTTCCCCACATGGGTTCGATGGGCATAGAGCTCATATTTGAGCTGGTTCCAATAGTCGGCCAGGTCCTTTTTGGAATCCAGCAGGCTGATTTCCTGGTTGATGCGTCTCAGGTAGTCATCCCGAAGGCGTGAAAGGTGAAAGGCAAACATTTCTTTCAAGAGGAATTTCTGGTGCTCTGAAAAATACCTTTCCGGCTGCTGAGCGGACAATTCTTTCTCGATGGCTCTGAGCTGAGAAAAGTCCACAGCCTCGCTCAACTCTTCCTGAAAAACCCTCAGGATATTTTCGTTGATCCGCGTCCTCTGCTGGCGGTACTCTCGCACCAGTTCTTCTTCAAAGCTCCTGGTGTCGTGCGGAAGCTTCACCTTGAGTTCCTGGACCAGCTTCACGTAGTTTTCAATGAGTTCCTCATGGTTCCAAATGCGGCTGAGACATTGGATCATGATGTCAAACTGAATGGCATCGTGATACTTGATCAACAATATGGATTCCCATGGGCTCGCTTCGAAGCGGATATTTTCAAGGGCACCGGGCTGGACAACGGGTTTTCCATTGAGGCTGAATTTTTTGGGAAAATTGAAATGGGCCAGTGCATTCTGGAGGGCTTCAAGCCTTCGCGGCGCATTTTCGACCAAGTGGCCGAAACTGAGGAAACCTCCCTTCCGATCGAATCCAAAGTGATGATGAAGGGCCTGAAANGCCAGGAAAAGAATTTTCACACACTCCTCATCCCCCAACTCTCCCGCCAACATGGAAAATTCTCCCATGCGATGAGCACCTCCCAAATGATCGAGGCCGTGGACGAAATAAAACCTCATGGAAGGCGTGAGGGAGACAACCAGCCGATGGATTGCCACTGCGCGCTGAAGCTGCCTTTCAAAACTCTGAAACCCGACGCTCTTCAGCTTTTTCTTGTGATAGATGAAATTCACGGGTTTTTTCTGCAGAACCATCTGTACGTCCAGGGTGCTGATGCGCTGGATCCCCAGCAATCGAAGGAGTCGCTCAAAAGCGAGGGCCTGCATCCCCTTCCAGAGAATTTCATCCTCCAAATATTCGGGTGGATAACTCAAGGGGGATTCATGAGAGGCACATTGACGGGCTTCATGGGAAGAGAGGAATTGGAAGTCATTCTGAAGGGCCGCACCTCGATCCCGGAGGTGGCCTCGAATCCATTTTTCCCAATCACCACCGTTTTGCATGACCTGAAAGCAATTGGAACGGCAGAGCAGAAAATCATCGAGAAGGTCAGAAACCATCATGCCCTCTTTGATGGAGGCTGAGCCCAGTATGCACTGCAGCGCATAGACATCCAGGAAGCTTTCGTTTTTTTTCGCCGTGACGGCATTGAGCGCCCCAAGGGGCGCTTCCCCCTGTATCACATGCCCCAGGAGGCCATGGTTTCTCACGAGCAAAATGACCAATCTCTCCACACGGGGATCCAGGCGGTATCGCTTCAGGATCTTGAACTGTTCAAGGATGGCGGCTCCCCTTTCGGCATGGGGTAAAAACCGCGTGGCATCGTCCAGCCGGTCCTGGTAGCTCTCCATCTTTCCAATTTCCTGAAACAAAAGAGCCAGGGTCATGGCCTGGTAGAGAAAGGGCTGCTGCTGAATTCGATCCACGAGATACTCGAGCACGTCCATCTGCGCAGGGGTCACGCCGATGCCTTCTCCCGCAAGTGGCCCGAATTCTTTCTTGGCCAGCTGGTAGAATGCGTTCTGATTCTGAAATGCGTTGCGGTCTCTGATGACCAGGGCCTGGAATTTCTCCAGGCATCGCATCACGTAACTGCCCAGGGATCTCTTTTCTCTCGTGGGCCAATTTTCCAGCAGATTGCCGAGATCTTGAAGCTCGGGAAGAAAAAACCGCAGGATTTCCGGGCAATGCCTGGCCAGAATGCTCACGTTGTCATGAATCTCCTCGGGAAGGAAGACCTGAGCCTGAAGAATGAACCTGAGACGCCCTTCTATCTCCTCAATTTTCAAATCCTTGGCCGCAAGGCCACCTCCATTTTCCATAAGCTCACACTGAAAAGAACACCCTTCCCTTTGCAGGTAATGATGAAAGCTTTCCAGTTCAGAAAATCTTCTTTCCAGGTCTTGAAGATTTTTTAGATTGATCCCTCTCAGTTTTTGCGATTCGAAATGATTCAGAAGCGCATTGATTTGTTGCATATTGTCTTCCAGATCCACAAAAGAAATGTCGATGGTGTGTGTCTGGGGATTTTTGACGATTCGAAGCCCGCTGTCGTAGACAAAGGCGGGACGGCCTTCCTGAAGAGTCTTCATGAGCTGCTGAAAGAAGCCTTGATGAAGCCGCTCTCTGGGAATGCGCAGCAAACCATCGCGGATCTTCTGTATGCGCATGTCCTTGCGCTCTTCCTGAATGCCGGCCAGGATAGGATTGAAGTTGATCACATGCCGCTCACATGCGTTGACAGCGATCCAAACCAGAATGAAACCCGCTCGCGTGCCCAGTTTAGGGAAAAGATGTCCCGTCCCGTGAAACTCCGAGTGCAGAAACTGCCGGAAAAAATAGGACTGCCCAAAGACATAGTTCACCATGAACTCTTGTTTGAACTCCTCTGCAATGGCCCCCAGCTCCAAGGCCTCGTTGAGCAGCTGGAGCTTCTCCGGCTCATAATCGCAGATGACCTCCTTTTCGAAAGTTCCTTTGTGAAGATACTCCTGCCATGTGTCCAGAAATTCGAAAAGGTTGAAAAATTTGAGCATTTCTCGAACGGCTTTGTTCTGCACGCCGCCCAGGGCACTGATGCACAGGTCCTGGAGCTCGTTCCAACTGAGAGCTGAATCGGTTGCCACTTTGATGGCATCTTCATAGAGCCGGTTCACTTCTCTTGCCTGATCGCCCTTGAAAGAATCTCCCAGGGATGCGGCAATTTCAGCCATGCTCATGAGGCGGCACACCCGGAGCATGTCAAGAGTGTCCTGGGGTGCGCCCTCCTTGGCCCTGTCGGTGATGGGCCTGAGGGTAGCGGCGGGAAGCTTCCCAAACACGATGCGGCTCATGGTGGTGTGCCCCACAACGATCAGCAGGATTTCCTTCAACCACTCGCGGTGGAACCCATGGAGAGCTAATTTGGGAATGTTTTCCACGATGGGAGTGAAGTGCCCTTCGATTTGATCGGGGTTGAGGCATTCACGAACCTGCAGGAGCTTCTTGTGTTTCTTCAGGAGCTTGATGATGGGTGCGAAGCTGGCCGTGGGTTTTTTGAAAGGATTGCTCAGGCGCGCCCGTTCATGTTCGGAGAGCTCGGGAAATTCATTGCTCCTGATCTGATCGAGAATTCTTAGGACATCGAGCACATAGCGGAATGAGTTTCGATATTCCGCCACGAGAGAAAGGGAGCATCCCTGCATGCCCGAGGCTTTGATTTCCTGCTCCACCTGTCCCAGAGTGACCGCGGGCTTTTTCTGAGAGCCCACATACACAAAAAGGCTGTCGGGAAGTTCCCTGTCCACTTCCAGACGCTCCTTCCAGTATTGATGGTGGCGCCTGGGAGTTTTGCGTTTCAAAACCTTGGTTTCATAATAGGGTTCGAAAATCCTTTTCCACTGACTCTCGGGATTGTTGATCAAATTGCGAGGGAGCTTGAAATTCAGGTGGGGCAGGCGGTTGATGTCATCTATGGTAAAATCTTCCACTTTCTGGGAAGGCAGTTGGCCTTTGAGCTGTGGATCATAGAATTCAAAGCGATTAACATAATAGTGCAGGTCGGAAACATGAATATCCATGGTCTCCTGACCCCGTTGACCTTCATATTTGCCTTTGGTCCTGAAGGTATGGGCAAACAGAAGAAAGTGCTTGAGGTCGTCTTGCGACTTGAATTTGACCTGGCAGAACTCATTCCCCTGAGGGCCTGGAGAGTGGGCAAGAACATGAAGCATTCCACCGGGTTCCAGCAGATCGTAGATTTTTCCCGCCAGATACATGGCATAATGAAAAATCCGCTTACGGCTCATGGGACGGCGAATGGTTCTGGGAAGTTTTTGCTCGAGCAAAAACTCATAGGGGTCTTTGGGAAGAACCACGATGTCCAGGGGCAACTGCCAGGACCTCAGTTTTTCTAAATTTTCAAAAAGGAAGATGCGGTGGCTGGTCAGCCTTGCAGCCAGTTCGTGCACAAGAAGATCGTGGCTGGAAGTGAGCACTCCCACATCCAGTTTTTCTGTGTGAGTGTCGAAAATGTGTTGAAAGATGAGTTCCTCGATTTCGTCGGCTTTGATCTTGATATCCTGAAGTGAGTGTGCCACAAGGTTGATAGGGATCAGGAAATAGCGCTTGCCTTTGTGGCTGAATCGAATGAGCAGCCCGAGCTTCTGGTATATGTTGTTCAGCCGCCTGGCATTTCTGCTGATCTCACCGGGAGTCTGAAAATCGAAATCCTCGAGAAAATCCGTATCCGCCCGGCTCAAGACACTCTGTTCCATGAGGCCGAGCCCATAGGCGTTGCCGCCGTAGCGGCTGGGCAGGAAGCTGGGATGATCTTCCGAGGCAAAAGTGCCCATAGGGACATCTTGAGGGTTGATCCCATAGAGTTCATAATCTGCGGGACGAATCAGGCGAAAGGAGGTTTCAAGGTTTTCCATGGACTCCTTCTGCCAGATAAAACTGTTATCTTTCATGACCGCTTCCGTTTTCACCTTCTCCGTTCTCACCATGAAATCATGGAGAAGATCTCAACTCCCGACCGGGGTGAGGAGATCCCCAAAAAGTAACCGGCGTGCAGACCTCAAGGACGTGCACCCTGAGCGCACATGAGTCGAAGGTAATGCACAAGGCCAAACACTCCAAGAGCAGCACTCAAACCCAGAAAGTCCAGGACCAGATCGAAGAACGTCGGGTACCTTCCAGGGATGAAGGACTGCAGAGTTTCATCGGCAATGCTCAAAAACACTCCCGAAAGGAGCACTCTTCCAGCAAAGGGGAGAAACCCCCTGCCCTTCATCACGGGATACCAGGCAAAGCAGAGGAGAATGCCAAGAGAAAAATACTCGATGGGATGAAACCAGCTGGTGCTGAAAGATGGGGTGACGTCGCCGAAAGATCTGCTGGAAAGGGAAAAAATGAAGGCCGCATAAAAAAAACATGGCACCCAGCGATGCCAGGACAGGGCTGAATGAGGAGCGCGGGCCTGCACCAGAGGAGTGCAAAGAGCTCCGAACAAAAGCACGGAGAGAGGGAGCAGCATCTCGGCCATTCTCATCTGGAAAAGCCAGATGACTCCCATGGCCCCTCCCAACTGAAGGAGGAAAAAGGCACTGACCCACGTCCCATGGGGAGTTCTTTCCATGAAGCAGAAAAAATCTTTCACAGCAGCGAAAAACATTCGGTTCACCCATTTCGAAGCGGGCTCCCTCACTTCCTCCGGATCCCCAAAGATCACCGGAGCTTTACAGGGAGGTTCCTTCGCCGTCACACGAATCTTTCCAACGTGATTTCACCGAGGGTTCCGGTCCCTTGCGTTCCCCTTGCCCTCGGAGAATATATCCTAGCATTTTTAACTCCTTGAGTTCAATTGGCTTATCATGGACACTTTCTTTAGAAAAGCCCTTTGTCATGCCCTCCTCGTCATGGCCGCATGCCTGGCGGTGTGGAGTGACGCTCACTCTGCCCTGGGATTGACCTCTGAGGAGATAAACACCATCGAGGTCTTTCAAAAAGTTGCACCCTCCGTGGTGAACATCACGACGGCCCCCTGCGACCCTGAGTACTTTTTCTGTCCTCTGCCCACCTCTTCCATGTCTGGATCGGGAATCATCCTCAAGGGTGACGGAACCATCGTCACCAATCACCACGTGGTGGCAGAAGCCCAGGACATTGAAGTGACCCTCGCTGACGGCCGCCGCTTTGCCGCGAGGATCCTTGCAACCTCTCCCCATCATGACATCGCCGTCCTGCGCGTGGAGGCCAATGGGCACCCGTTGACTCCCATTGTGCTGGGAGATTCGGACAGGCTGGAGGTGGGGGGAAAGGTTCTTGCGGTGGGAAACCCTTTCGGACTTGGCCATACGCTCACTGTGGGGACCATCAGCATGACCGGACGAGACATCAGGGATGGCGCCAGGGTTCTCCGCAACCTCATACAAACCGATGCCTCCATCAATCCAGGCAATTCCGGAGGGGCGCTTGTCAATTCAAAAGGTGAACTGGTGGGCATGAACACCGCCATACTGAGTCCGACGGGAACCAGTGTGGGCATTGGCTTTGCCATACCCGTCAACCGCATAAAAAAAGTGACTCCGGGACTGATACACGGATGGAGTGCATGGCTGGGCTGGATATTGGCCTTGATTGTAGTATACTGGGTCCTGAGGCGTATCCATCGTGCAAGGATCAGCCCTCCCGGCCAGTAGAGACCGGAGCCGGGCCCTTTCAACTCCAAGGAAACACTGGTCTGCAATGGACCCCCCGGCAAACGGAGGTTATGATGCATGTCCAAAGCCAGTCCCCCGGTGGAACGCTGGCAGGAAAAACCACTCCCCTCACCGGGCGGTTGCGACATTAGAAGAGGTGACAACATCAGATGATCAAAAAGACCGTGCATTCACTCCTGCTGGCGTTTTTCATCTGCATTGGGGGCGCTCAATCAGGGAAAGCTTTCACGGAGGATGAACGAAACAACATTGAAATATACCAGCGCCTGGCTCCGGGTGTGGTGAACATCACGAGCACCGTGCTGGAAAGGGACTTCTTTTTCAATGTGGCTCCAAGGCGCGGAGCAGGCTCGGGTTCCATCATCGACTCCAAGGGCCACATTTTGACAAACCATCACGTCATTGAAGATGCCCGCAAGCTTGAAGTGACCCTCGCAAACGGTAAAAAATACAATGCGGAGTTGAAGGGGTCAGATCCCGACACGGACCTTGCTGTGCTCAAAATCGATGCCCCGGCAAAGGAACTTGTCATCATTCCAATGGGTTCCTCGGAAAACCTCAAAGTGGGCCAAAAGGCCATCGCCATTGGAAATCCCTTCGGCCTGGGCCAAACCATGACCACTGGAGTCATCAGCTCCGTGGGACGCACCTTGAGGGCCACGGGGGGTATGCTGGTGGAAGATATCATTCAGACAGACGCTTCCATCAATCCGGGAAACTCCGGGGGGCCCCTCATTGATTCCAGCGGAAAAATGATCGGCATCAACACCGCCATTTTCAGCCCCACGGGGGCCAGCGTGGGCATTGGATTCGCCATTCCGGTGGACACGGCCAGGCGGGTCATCGATGAACTCATAGAAAAAGGCTACTACGCCTATCCCTGGATGGGAGCTTCTTTCATGACACTCACTCCGGACATTGCCAGGGCTCTGCAGGTCCCCGTGGAAAGGGGGGTCGTGCTGGTGGAGGTGGTTCGCAACGGACCGGCTCACCGAGCGGGTTTGAGGGGTGGAAACGCCAGAGCTCAGGTGGGGAACCGCATCCTCATCGTGGGCGGGGACATCATCACGAAAATGAATGACGAAGAGCTGACCGATGCCGATGCCGCCGTGCGAGAAATTCGAAGACACAGGCCAGGGGATAGAATCGCACTTCATGTGGTGCATTGGGAGGGAGGTTCCAGCACTCTGTCCCTGACCCTTGGTGAGCGCCCTCGGACGACGCGAAGATGACGAACGGGCCTTTTTTACCTGTCTGCAATCGTTCCTGGAATGGCGTCTTCCCGAATGCCCCTTCAAGGACCCATCAGGATACCGGCCACATGAATCGCCCAATTTTGCAAGAACATTATTTTGTTGAACCAATAACGATAGTCCCGCAAGGTCACAGAAGAGGCGGCTGCACATGAAAACGACAACTCTGTTGAAATCCCGTAAATTCACTCCCGTGGTCCTGATCATCATGGATGGCATTGGCTTTCGTAAAGATCCCATTGGAAATGCCGTTCTTGAATCATACACTCCCAATCTGGACTGGCTCCTGCAAAACTGTCCGCACACCCTTCTCAAAGCACACGGCACGGCCGTGGGGCTTCCCAGCGACGAAGACATGGGCAATTCGGAAGTGGGGCACAACACCCTGGGTGCGGGCCGTTTTTACCCTCAGGGTGCCCGCCTGGTGAACGAAGCCCTGGAAAGCGGGCGCATCTAC
>SL_3KL_010_SEDDRAFT_10000652_pt1 | contig 29360 bp, 22 predicted proteins | sample SodLakKL_010_SED_2_FD_10381 | JGI IMG/M metagenome (IMG submission 10381)
TGACCGGCAATGGCGCAGGATGCCACCCGTGATCAGGACTGGGGGGAAATCACGCGCCTGTTGCACCATTGGCGAGCAGGCGATGAAGGTGCGCGCGAGCTACTGATCCAGCGCGTCTACGATACCTTGCACCAGCTTGCCAACCGCCAGTTCGCGCGCGAGCGCGCCGGCCATACTCTCCAGCCCACCGCCCTGGTGCACGAGGCCTTCATGAACCTGGACGGCAGCAACGTCGACTGGCGCGACCGCAGTCACTTCTACGCCACCGTGGCGCGCGCCATGCGGCGCTTGCTGGTCGATCACGCCCGGCGTCGCCAGCGCGCCATGCGCGGCGGAGATCGCGTGCGTGTCGAACTGACCGGCTCAAAACTGGCCGCGCCGGAACCCCATGTCGATCTGCTGGCCCTGGATGAAGCACTCGAGCGGCTGGCCGAGCACAGTCCGCGCGCCGCCGAGATCATGGAACTGACCTACTTCGGCGGCCTGAACCGCGATGCCGTCGCCGAGGTGCTGGGCATCGGCGCCCGCACGGTCGACCGCGATCTCAGCCTGGCCCGCGCCTGGCTGCGCCGCAAGCTTGAAGATGCCAGCTAGCAAGGTGGTTATCGGGCGCGGGCCGAGTCGATTGGATGTATGACCGGCTCGAAACGGATATTGATAGTTGCCCGGATCGGATTCTGGGTGGCGGTGATCGTGCTGCTGGCCGGGTCGGTATCTTGGATGACCATCATGCCCGGGAAAAGCGTATCCGAACCGCTTGCAGAACCGACCCAGCTCGAACGCGAGTGGGCTGCCAGGTTGGAGCGCGATGTGCACATGCTGGCCGGTGAGATCGGTGAGCGCAATATGGGCACCCCGGGTTCGATGGACCGAACCGTCGAGTGGCTGGACCAGCGACTGATCGAGTCCGGGCTGAACCCCGCGCATCATGAGTACACGCTGATCGGCAGCGGGCATGCAGGGGAAACAGCAGTCAATGTCATTGGCGAAATTCCCGGCACCAGCCGCGCCGAGGAACTGGTTGTTGTCGGCGCACACTACGACAGCGTGCCCGGTTCGCCCGGCGCCAACGACAACGCCTCGGCGGTGGCTGTTGTGCTGGCGCTAGCCGACTGGTTTTCCGAACGACCGCAGGCGCGAACGCTGCGTTTCGTGATATTCGCCAACGAGGAACCGCCCTTTTATCTCTCTGCCGACATGGGCAGCCATGCCTACGCCGCTGACCTCCGGGACACCGACGAACAGGTCACGGCGATGATGGCGCTTGACGGGCTGGGCTTCTTTTCGACCGAATCCGGATCCCAGCAGTTTCCGGCACCTGGCCTGGGGCTGGCCTATTCCAATCGCGCCGAGTTCATTGCCTTTGTGACCCGAATGCGCAATCGTTCCGTGCTTACCGACGCGCTTGGCGCCTTTCGCAGCAAAGCCAGCATTCCCTCCGAGGGTGCCGCCCTGCCCTCGTTCCTGCCCGGGGTCGGCTGGTCGGATCACTGGTCATTCTGGCAGCATGGTTATCCGGCCTTTCTGGTCACCGACACCCTGCCGTTTCGCGACCCGCATTACCACTCTCCGGCCGATACGCCCGAGCGTCTCGATTACGAGCGCATGGCGCGGGTGGCCGTGGGGCTCAAGGCGGTGGTCCAGGAATTAGCTGGCGAGTGAAAGTCACAATGATGCTCGCGCAGAGGCGCAAAGGCGCAGAGGCGTTGGTAAAAACGAAAGAAGAAAAACCTTTCCTGATTAGCGTCGTGTCTCAGTGGTCGGGCTTCGTTCCGGCCAAAGCCGTCCTCGGGCGGTGAATTCCGCTTCAGTTCGACGCGGTTGCGAGGCCTTCAGCGAAATCCCCCACCCGAGGACGGCTTGCAGCACAACCGTCCATCGATATTGCCAATGTCGGCTGAGTCACAACGCTAATCAGGAAACGTTTTGGCTCCGCGTCTCTGCGTCTCTGCGCGAGAAATTTTTATTTGCTCACCAGTTCATTGCGCACCAGGTCGGCCAGGTAGCGGCAGTAGCGGTCCAGGTAGTTGAGCCCGTGTTCGCGATTGGACAGCCACGGGTTCATCAGGGTGTGGCGCAGCAGGAAGATGCTGTCGGCCTGGTCGCCTGAATCGTCGGGATCTTCCACGAAGGTGGCCGGGTCCAGGCCGAGCTCTGAGACTAGACGCTCGGCCACCGTCGGGCTCAAGGCCGAGCGATGGACCAGGGTGCGTGATCCGAAGAATTCGCGCTGGTGGATGTGCATGCCGCCGCCCACGCGCAGGTGGGCATAGATGCGTTTGCCGAAGGCGTTCATGGCGCCCAGGCTGCGGTTGCCCTCGGGGTTGATGGCCAGGCAGATCAGGTTGGTGTCGGGCTCGAAGGGCAGCACGATGCGGGCGATGCCGGCCAGGTTCTGGCGCAACTCGTCGATGTGATCGAAAAAATATTCGTTGTTGCGAATGGTCTCGCCGCACAGCCGGCCGAAGTGGTCATGGTCCAATGGAAGGACCTTGTGGGTGACCCAGACGCCGGCCGCGGCTGCACCCGGTTTTGAGCCTTCCAGGATGTACTGGCCGAGATTGCGGAAACGGCGTTCGTATTCACGTTCGGCAGTCGATTCCTCGGGATCGAACACGTAGGCGGCCCGCTGGCTGATGAAATCGGTCATGCTGCGGTTGCGGGCCACGTATGCGCCGCAGCCAAACGGCACGAAACCGAGCTTGTGTGGATCGACCGTGATCGAGTCGGCATGGCGCAATGCGGCAAAGGCCTGGTAGGTCTCGGGCGAGGGAAAGTGGGCGAACTGTTCACGCAATGACTCGTGGGAAACCAGGCTGCCATCGGCGTGGCGAAAGATGCTGGCCAGGTAGCCGCCCCAGGCGGCATCGATGTGGATGCCGAAATCCAGGCCTTGGCGGCGCTGGCGCTGGCGAGCGGCGACGATGTCGTCAATTGGGTCAATACTGCCGTATTCGGTGGTGCCGAGCACCCCGATCACTGCCAGGACCGGTTGCTGTTCGCGTCGGCATTCATCCAGTTCGCGATCCAGGGCCTTGCCATCCATGCGCATGCGCTCATCCACGGCCACGGTGTGCAGGTTGGCGCTGCCCAGGCCGAGCAGTTTCAGCGCCTTTTCCCATGAATAGTGGGCAGTGACCGGGACCAGCACCTTCGGGGTCGCCAGATCGGGGTGGCGCTGATGAAACTCGGCCATGCCCAGCGTTTCGACCCGTTCGGATTCGATCAAGGCGGCCAGCTTGTGGGCTTGCGCCGGGCTGTGATCGCGCTTGAGCTGGGCCAGCAGTTCGCGGCGCAGGTGAATGACCTGGTCGATCCCCAGATTGAACAACTGCCAGTCCGAGGCGCGGGCAAACTCGTCTTCCAGACCGCTCAATTGACCGACCTCGACCTGTGCCTCTCGCAGAGCCCGAGCAGCCGCCAGTGGCCAGTAGCGCAATGCGCGCAAATACCACAGGGCTTCGTCATTGGCCAGCGTGCCGCCCGAAGTGACATGACCCCAGGCACAGGGTTCGACCTGCGGGTCGACGTTGAAGCCGAACATGGTCGCCAGTTGCAACCCGACCTGCAGTTCCAGCTCCAGAGTGACCGGTGCGGCCTCGTCGGTGACATGGTTGGGGTTGTACAGCGTGGTGACCAGTTGCGCGATCAGGCCCGGCAGCAGCAGATCCGAGGCCATGTGGCCGATGTAGCGGGGATTGAAGAAGGGCGCGGAGTTCTTGAGTCGAGCGCTCAGACCATGCAACTCGCTCTTCATGCGCCCGACAAATTCCTGGTAGTCACGGTCGTAGCGGGCCATGACCGGAATCTGCGGCCGGTCTTCGGGGTGGACGTTGCGCCGCCAGTAGACATGGTCGCGCAGAAACTCGACCAGCACCTTTTCCAGCAGCTCGTCGTTCTCGGCGTAGGTGCCGAGAAAAAGGGGATGCAGCCAGCCCCGGGAATTGTTTTCAGGTTTGCCCATGGGAGATCGAGCCTGGTGATTTCTACTCATTATCCTGCCACGGCCCAATCGGCATCGTTGACGGTCGTCAAATTACCAGCACCGAGGTTCGGGCCGGGCGAGCCGCGCGGCCATGACCTCTGGCCCATGACAGACCCCGGAATGTCTTGTTATTTTGCCCGGATCGATTCTGATGTCATTCTGAATTCCAAGGAGTCCTCCCATGTTCTCGCAACGCTCAACCGCAAGTGTGCTGGCCGGCTTGCTGATATGCCTGCCGTTGGTGATCAAGGCCGAATCGGTCGAGCCGCTGGCTTACCTGGACAATCTGCCGCCCCTGCTGGATCGACAGTTGTTCTTCGACGATGCCGAGATTTCCGGCGCTCAGATTTCACCGGATGGTCGTTACATGGCCTTCATGCGACCCCACCAGGGAGTGCGCAATATCTGGGTCAAGAAGGTCGATCAGTCCTTTGATGAGGCCCGTCCGGTGACCGCTGACGAGCGTCCTGTGCCCGGTTACTTCTGGAGCCAGGACAGTGGCTACCTTCTGTATGTACAAGACCGTGACGGGGATGAAGATTTTCACGTCTGGGCGGTCGATCCGAGCGGCGAGGTCGATGCCGAGACCAAGGTCCCCGAAGCCCGCAACCTGACCGACCTGGATGGCGTGCGCGCCATGATCATTTCCGTGCCGCGCAACACCCCCGATCGGATCCTGGTCGGCCTCAATGATCGCGACCCGGCCCTGCACGATGTCTATGCAGTGAGCATCAGTACCGGCGAGCGCGAGTTGCTGATCCAGAACGATCTCAGTGTCGCCGGCTGGTCAGCCGACCTGGAAGGCGAGGTGCGCCTGGCGATGCGCCAGACCAGCGAAGGCGGGACCGAGATTCTCGAGGTCAACAACGGCGAGCTGGGTGAGGCGGTCTATGAATGCAGCTGGCTGGAAAGCTGCGCACCGATGAATTTCCACCCGGATGGGCAGTCGGTCTGGTTGATGTCCAACAGGGGTGAGGATGTCGACCTGACCGGGTTGTACGAGTTCAACCTGGAGACTGGCGAAAAGACCCTTTTCGAGCGTGACCCGGAAGGCGAGGTGGATTTCTCCGGAGCGATCTTCCACCCGGAAGATGACCGCCTGCTGGCCACGATTTATGTTGGCGACCGGCCGAGAATCTATCCGCATGACGATGACTTTGCCGCCGACCTGGAATTTTTGCGCAATGAATTGCCCGAAGGGGAGATCGGTTTGCCTTCCCAGACCCGCGACGGTCGCATGGCCCTGGTCAGCCTGTCACGTGATGTCGATCCCGGTACGGTTTACCTGTTTGATCGCGAGCAGCAAACGGTCGAAAAACTGTACCGCTCCCGGCCCGAGATTCCGGTCGAACACATGGCCGAAATGCAGCCGATTCGCTACACGGCCCGCGATGGCCTGGAAATTCCCGGTTACCTGAGCCTGCCCAGTGGCGTACCGGCCGAGAACCTGGCGGTGGTTGCCCTGATCCACGGGGGGCCATGGGCGCGCGATACCTGGGGCTACCGCGCCCAGGTCCAGTTCCTGACCAACCGCGGTTATGCCGTGTTCCAGCCAAACTTCCGCGCCTCCACCGGTTTAGGCAAGGACTTTCTCAATGCCGGTAACCTGGAGTGGGGCGACGCCATGCAGGATGACATCACCGATGGCGTGAATTACCTGGTCGAGCAAGGCATCGCCGACCCGGAGCGGGTCTGCATCATGGGCGGCTCTTACGGCGGTTACGCCACGCTGGCGGGCATGGTATTCACGCCCGACCTGTATGCCTGCGGGGTCAACATCGTCGGCGTGTCCAACCTGATCACGCTGATCAACTCCATTCCGGCTTACTGGGGCCCGGCGCGCAAGATGTTTACCCTGCGCATGGGTGACCCGGACACTGACGAGGGCCGCGCCCAGCTTGAACGCCAGTCGCCGATCAACCATGTCGACAACATCAAGCGTCCGTTACTGGTGATTCATGGCGCCAACGATCCGCGCGTGCGCCAGGCCGAGGCCGACCAGATCGTGGTCGCCATGCGCGAGGCCGGGCTGCCGGTGGAATACATCGTGGCGCCGGATGAAGGCCATGGTTTCCGCGACCGCGAGAATCGTCTGGCCATGTTTGCCCGCATTGAACAATTCCTGGCCGGCCACCTGGGTGGGCGCTACCAGGCCGAACGGCCCGAGCCCATCGCTGAACGTCTGGCTGCGATTACCGTGGATGTGGACAGCGTCGAGGTCACCGACCTGGCGGATGAACTGGCCGCCGCCCGGACCCGGCCCTTGCCGACCGTGGATGCCGGCCAGGTCGCCACTGGACAATTCGAGTACACCACGCGCCTCAACATGGGCGGTGGCGAAACGAGCATCGATTCAAAGCGCAACATCCGTCACGACAGCGAGGATGATCGCGCGGTACTGGTGATCGAGTCTTCCAGCACGACGCCGATGGGAGAAGTCAGTGATGAGTACCGGATCGACGCCACCACGCTGCGACCGATCAGCCGGGTCACCCACCAGGGTCCGGCCACCATCGAAGTCGAGTTCGACAGCCGCGAAATCACCGGCCAGATCGATGCCGGTGGTACGCAAATCCCGGTCCAGATCGACCTGGAAGCCCCGGTTTTCGGGGGGGATTCCGGATTGGAAGCAGTGTTGACCGCCCTGCCGCTGAGCGAAGGTTACCGCTCGCCGGTGCGTTTTGCCGAAATCAGCATGCAGCAACGGGTGCGCTATTTCCAGATCGAGGTTCAAGCGCAAGAGACCATCGAAACCGAGGCCGGTGAATTCCAGGCCTGGCCGGTCAAGCTTTCGCCACTGGATGGTGACGGCGGCGCTCAGACAATCTGGATCGGTGATGAATCTCCGCGCATGCTGCTCAGAGCCGAAGGCCGCCTGCCGGAAGAAATGGGAGGCGCGGAATTCGTGACCGAACTGACCAGCTTCGAATAGCCATAGTCCTGTCGTCCGGCGCCTGGGCTCGATCTGCGGCAGGGACCAGCCGCAGTTCGGACCGGCGACACGCAACGATCGGTCCGTGTCAAGCAAGAATCTTTGAAAAACGCGAGCAATCGGCCTAAGATGTGAGGTCCATCACGTTAAGCCAGAAATTAAAGGGGGGCTCGGTATGAATGGTCAACAAGGATTTTCACACTTCGACTCGGCGAGTGATCGCTGGCGGGATTGAGGGCTGTGAGCATCCAGTCATGGGAGGAATTCCGCGAGCGGAGCCTCTGGGAGTATGAGCTCAAGATTTTGCCCGCCGATCTCAGGCTCGGTCATTTCGTACGTCAGTTGTCCATCCCCTGGGAACAGACTGATTTCCCACTCCAGGGCATGGTGGTCGATACTTTCGAGAAAAAGCGCTGGCTGCAGGCCCATTGTGACTGGGTGGTCATTGATCTCGATCGTAGCCCCAACCCCTATCGCCCGACGATTTTCGCGCGTCACGGAGGTGATGCTCCGACCAATCATGCGGTCGATCTGCTGCGCCGAGCGGGCATTGATCGGAACTCGCTGTCGGCTGCCGTCAATACCTATCACCAGCTTGATCTGCAGGCGGAAAGTCTGATCCATGCCCTGTCGAATGACGCCAGCATTGATTTCCAGAGCGCCCGAACGGTGGTCGGCGAAATGGCCGAGTCCCTGGATGAAAACCTGGCGGCCCTGGTCTGGCTCAGCCGGATCAAGCAGCGAGATCGTTACACTGCCCAGCACTGCATCAATGTGGCGATTCTCAGCATGGGTCTGGCGGCCAGTCTGGGCTGGGGAAAGCGGGAAATGGAAATGGCCGGACTGGCGGGCTTGCTGCATGACCTCGGCAAGATGCGTATTGACATGAACATTCTCAACAAGAAGGGGCGGCTGACGCCGGAAGAATTCGAGCAGGTCAAGCGTCACTCCGAATTCGGATACGAAATGCTCAAGACCGAATCCGCCGTTCCGGGTGAGGTCGCCCAGGCCGTGCTCAGTCACCACGAACGACCCGATGGCAGTGGCTATCCGCAGGCACTGACCGGCGACCAGATCCTGCCGCTGGCCCGGGTGATCTCCATCATCGATGCCTATGACGCGATCACTTCCCATCGTGTCTACGATCCGGCCAGGTCCCATCACCAGGCGCTGGGTATATTGTGGAAGAATCGTGACACCCAGTTCGATCGAAAGTACGTCGAGTGTCTGACCAGTCTCATGGGCTGGGTGACCCCCGGAACGCTGGTGCGATTGAGCAACGAATCGCTGGCCGTGGTGATGGAATCTCCTTCGGTGCGCGGATTTCTTCCGCTGGTCCGAATCGTTGAACACGACGACGAGGGCCCGCGTCTTGGCGCGGAGCTGGACCTTGCCGGACAGCGCGCCGCCGGGGTCTCCAATCCGTTGCGCATATCGGAAGTGTTGCCGGACAGCCATGACGGCATCGACATGCGCGAACTGACCGCCCAGCTCACCCTCCACCTTTGAATCGCTCCGCAAGGGGGCAACCGGAAATTTGGTTGGCACGTTTTTCCGGATTTTGCGTTTGGACTCAATGAGAACAACCAAACCAGAGGTCGTGAACTCATGAATAAAATTCCCGGAACTTGCCTAGATCGACTTGGTCTCTCGCGCATTGCCTTGTGGCCCATTCTCGTCCTGCTGCTGGGACTGCCCGGGGTCGCCCCGGCCTCTATCGATGCCGGCGAGCGCGGCTCGGGCCAGACACTCGTGGTCGGGGATGATGAAAAGGAATGTGATTTTGAATCGTTGCAAGACGCCATGGACGCCGCGCAGCACGGCGACACGATCATCATGACTGGCGAAGGGCTGGTTGCATTGAACGACGAACTCGTGATCACCAAGTCAGTCACCCTGAAAGGGGGCTTCGAGGACTGTTTACTTGATTTTACGGCTGATCCACCACTGGTGCTGTTTGCCTTCGACGACCATCGTGCCGTCCAGGTTTACAGTCCTGAAGGAGAAAGTTTGAACGTTGAATTTCAAGATATCGGGTTCGGAGGCGGAACTACGGAATCGGCCTCGGCCACGGGCCGGTCGTTCGATGCCGATGGGGCCGGGTTGCTGGTCCTTGGAGGGCACACCATCATTGCCACCAATGTTCGGATCGGTCTGAATAATGCCACCGGTAACGGCGGCGCCGTCGCATTGATTGAAACCGATGATGGCGCTCCGGAACTGACGATTTCGGGATCCAGTCGATTGTTCTCGAGTTCAGCAGAGGGTCACGGGGGCGGCCTTTACTGTCAGGGTGGTGGTATTCACATCGACAACGACACGGGTATCCACTTGAATACAGCGGGTTCCAACGGTGGTGGAATTTACCTGGACGACTGCCAGCTTGAGTTTGGTTCAGGCGGTCGAGACCTGCCCGGTTCCGATGATCCGTCGGGCATCGTGGAAAATGAGGCGGAAGGTTTTGGCGGCGGACTGTTTGCGACGGGTCAAAGCCCGGTACGCATGGATGGCGCCGATCCCGACATCAGCGAACAGTCACACTTGCCGGTTGAGATGGTCGACAACAGCGCCTTGAATGGGGGAGCGATTTACCTGGAGGGCGCCGAGACTGAAGCCGAGTTGGTCAATGTCATCATCGATTCCAATCAAGCCGAGTCAGGGGCGGCCGCGATTACCGTGATCGATGAGGCCTCCCTGGCCATGGAAAGCGATGATGACTGCCGAATCCGGAAATCCTCGCTGACATGCTCCAAAATCATCTCGAACTCGATGACTGATCCCGTTGCGGGAAGCATTGTATCGGTCAGCTCCGATGCTTACGCCAGTTTTCACCAAACGGAAATCACAGGGAATGAGCTGGATCATGGACTCGTGTTCCATGTTCACGGCAGCGATACCAGCGATGATGACGAAGTGCATTCGCTGGTCCTGCACAACAGCCTGGTCGCCAACAACCAGTTTCTCAGCGAGGGTGGATCCGAATCAAGCGTATTTGGCCTGTTCAACTCCAGCAGCGCCTCGCTGGAATGGTCTACCGTCTCAACACAGAGCTCCCCCGTCTCATTCACGGGCGTGATCGAAACGCAGGTTGCTCCTTTCGAGCATATGGAGTTGCACATCGAGGGGTTGCTGATTGATCAGCCGGATACCGCAAGCCTGGTCAGTGGCGGGGCCGGTGAAACCAGGGTGACCAGGGCTGCCTGCATCGTGGCCCGCGAAATCACTTCGATCGAGAATCACAGTGGAAAGGCCGACCTGGTCACCACCTTGATCGAGGATGACCCCGGGCTGGTCGATCCACACCAGGGCAATCACAGGCTTTCCGACGACTCCCCGGCCCTGGATGCTTGTGCGCAAGATCTCGATCCTGATCCCCCATTGACGTCATCTGGACGCGACATTGATCACCACCTGAGAAAAATCCTTTTGGGAGCAGAATATGATGACGTGGGTGCATTTGACCAGGCGGGTGAAATCATCCTGCGTGACCGTTTCGAAGGCGCCTTTCAGTAAGCCGGCCGACCGGGTCAGGATCCGGTCGTCTCCTGTTCTGTCGGGAGCGTCTGGATCACTCTGCGTGGACGCGCAGGTTACAGGGAAAAGTCCGGCTTCTGGCTGGGCTGCTGAATGAAATTGCCCTGCAGCAGGTCGACGTTGCGGCTCCAGAGCCTGCTCATGGTCTCGGCATCCTCGACCTGCGAGACGATGACCTTTCCGCCGTTTTCGTGAATCTGTCGCACCATGTTGTCAAAGCGCGTGGTTGCCGCATCATTGTGACCGACCTCCTGGGTCAGTGATGGTGCGAGCCGGTAATAGTCAGCGTTCAGGTGGGGCAGCATCAAGCCCGCTTCGGAGGCGTCGTCAATACCCGAAATCGCCACCCCGAAATTCAGTTCCTTCAGTTGCGGCAGAAGCTGGCGGGCGGCCTTGAGATTCCTGGAAACATCACCTTGTCGAAACTCGAACACCAGTAGTTCATCGTTGGCGACCGCACTCGGTAACTTGTCGGCCAGGGCACGGTAGCGTGCCGAGTCATCGAGTGATTGGGCCGACTGACTGACAAACAGTCGCATGCGCCGATCATTCTCCAATTGATCTTCGATGGCGCGCAGCGCGCGGACACTCATCCAGCGATCGATGGAACGGACCTCGTCATGACGCTCGGCGATGGGAATGAATACACCGGCCGAAATCAGCTCGTCATCGTCGGTCAGAAGGCGCGGCAGAATCTGGTAGTGGCTGACCCCATCGTCATCCATGCTCACGGCCGGCTGGAAGCGGATCTGCAGTGTGCCCTTGGTCAGTGCCTCGCGCAGCAGTCCGAGCATGACTTGCTCGTCTTCACCGGAATGTCCCGCCAGGACCGTGGGTTGATAGTCGCGACACTGGTCGCCGCCCTCGCGTTGACAGGCCTCGGCGGCTCGGGCGGCGCGCACCAACATGGCGTCGGCGTTGCCAATACGAAGGTTGAACGGACACACGCCAAGGCTGACGGTCACTGCCAGCTCTTCGGTGTCGACTTCGAACACTTCGGATCGGATGTGCCGGCGCATGTGCTCGGCCAGTTTCAACAACTGCTCCGGATCGAGGTCCCGGACCAGGACGATCAGGCTGTGCTCGCCATAGATGGCTGGCAGGTGATGCGAGTCAACATCTGAAACCAGACGCTGGCCGATCAGGCCGAGCAGTTTCTCGATACCGGCCATTCCGACTCGGTCCCGGAGTTCACTGTGAGCGTCCAGGGCCAGGTAGATGACGCCGCCGGCTGGTTCTGCCGGATTGGCGCTGGCCTTGTCCGCGGCCTGTTCCAGCGAGGAGATGACAAAGGCGCGACGCAGCAGTCCGGTGTGCGGGTCGCGGGTCGCCTCTTCGGCCAGCTTGTGGTAATACGGCGCTTCGGGATTGGTGGGTGCGACGAACTTGAGTATGGTCTGACCCAGCCGGATCAGATCGCCGTCGGTCAGCGCATGCGACTCGACAGCTGCCCCGTTGACCCGCGTCTTGTTGGTCGAGCCCATGTCTTCGATCCAGCAGGCCCCATCGCGTTGCTCGATCCGGCAGTGGCGTCGCGATACCCCGGGCGCGGTTAACCGGACATCGGCCTGCGTCGAACGGCCGAGCACACGGGCCTGGTCGGAAAACTCGACCTGTTCGCCCAGGTCCGGCCCCTGGATCACCACCAGTCGGGCGGCATGCTGACTATCGGAAGGGCCGGTCGGTTCGAGCTGGGTCAACTCGGTATGTTGTGGAGATTCGGAATTGCCGCTGTTGGTCATTGCCTGAGGTCTGTTTTGATCAAGCGGGCCAGAAGTGCATTGTAGCGTGCATCAATCTCTCTCTGGCCCGGGCGGGACATGGCGGCGCAGAAATGCGTCAAGCCGACCGAAGGTATAGCGCGCGTAGTGGTCGCTGGCTGCCCACCAGTGACCGGAGTCGTGGACGATATCAAGCTCGAAAGTCTTGCCCAGCAACTTGAGCTTTTCGGCCATCATCAGCGTGGTCTTGAGCGGCACGATGTCATCGTGCAGACCGTGAATGATGAGCAAGGGATCTTCGAGATGCTCGCCCATGTCCAGCAGGCTGCCGTGTTCGAAAATTTCCGGATGGGTATCGGGTCGACGGGTCAGGTGCTGGTCGAAGCCGGTAAAGTGATGAATATCGACCGCGGGCGCCCCGGCCACGCCGCCGGCGAACAGACCCGGTTTTTCAAACAGCGCGGCCAGCACCAACAATCCGCCGTAACTGTTGCCCCAGATGCCGATGCGATCGCCGTCGACATGCTCGAGTCCGGCCAGGTACTCGACCGCGCTGTGCAAATCTTCCAGGTCGTCGCCGCCCCAGTCACCCTGGAATGCTTCGCGAAATTCCACCCCGTAACCGACACTGCCGCGCACATCCACGAGCACGGTGATGTAATCGCCGGCCATGGCCATTTGCTGCTGCAGAATCGAGGTGGGTCGGTCGGGATTCCAGGCGTTGAGCACGGTGTTGGAATAGATGCTGCCGAGAATCACCGGATAGCGTTCACCGGGTTGCATGTCGGGTGGCTCGATGATCCGGGCATGCAGGGTGAAATCATCGATACGGCTGGCAAAGCTCACATAGCGCGGTTCGAGCCAGTCATAGTCATGGAACGCCTCCAGTGGTGAATGGGTGACACGGCGTTCGTCCTGATCGTTCTCGAGGTCGAGCAGGTACAACTCGCCCGGTCGGGTGTCGCTTGAGCTGATCAGGGCCAGCTTGCGTCCATCCGGTGAGAGTGCTGGTTGATGCACTCCGGGCATGCGGGTCAGCCGGGTACTGGCGCCGTCATCCAGGTTGAGATGATGCACATGCCGTTCATGGGGGCTGTGCTCGCTGGACATCACCAGCAGGCCATCGCCGGCACGATCCAGCGCCATCCAGGCGGCCGAGCGCTCACCGGCAATGTCGTAATCGCCGCTCAGGCGCGCCGGTGGCTCGCCATTGCCGGGCAAGGCATACAGGCGGTAGTAATCCTCGTGATCGCCAATGAACAGGATCCGTTCTCCGGTATGGTCCCACAGAGCCCGAAAGATGGGATAGATGCGGCGTGGGCGATGATCGTGCCAGACCTGCTCGATTTGGTCCGAGCCGAGATGGGCGACGAATATCCAGCGATCCTCGGCCACATCGGCGCCTTGCATGACCAGCAGGCGCTCGCTGTCTGGCGCCCAGTCCATATCGAGCACCAGGCGCCGGTTGGATTGTTCCAGCTCCAGCCAGTCGATCTCGTCCCGGCCGATGGTGATCACCCCGACCCTGCGAATCAGGTCGGTATCACCCGGGTACGGGCGCCGGACTTCGTGCAACAGGGGTTCCTCGTGCAGGTAGCTGGGAAATGACACGCGCCGGACCTCGCGCTGGTCAATGAACTCTATTGCAATCCGACCACTGTCGGGCGCCCACTGGTAACGTCCGACATAGGCGTCCGGCCGAACAAACGCGCCGATAGGGACGGTCCCGATGCCGGATTGACCCAGGTCGGTGGCCTGCTCGATCTCGAAAGTTTCCAGGTCCATCAGCCACAGATCGCCCCGTCGCAGCATGGACAAAAACCGGCCGTCAGGCGAGACGGCCAGAGCGCTGCCGCCAGGACCGACCGATTCGGGCTCGTGGCCGTCGCGGTCAATGATCTTGAGCTGGCCATCGAGCACGAACAGAATCCGCTTGCCGTCCGGATGCCAGACGAGTTCCGAGATGCCGCGATGTTCACGTTCACGGGCACGTGCGCGCAATGCGTCCAGACCCAGGTCGTCACCGGGCCCCAGGATCGATTCGGGTTCGGGCGCGTATCGGGTCAGACGAGTCGGTTCATCATCATCGGCTTCGACAAGCCACAAATCGAGAAACGGCATGCCATGGTCGTTCCACAGAAAAGCGACCCGCTCGCTATCCGGCGACCATTCCGGACCAGATGGCGCGGTACCGGCCAGCCTGGGCAAGGTCACGATGCTTTCCAGGTCGGGGGCTGTATTTTCGGAGGGCAGCGCCAGGTTGGGCAATAGCAAGGCGGCCAGCAGCACGGGCAGGAAAAGCCGGATCATGAAGTCTCCAGGAGGGTGGGCCGGGGTGAGCCAGTATAGCGGCTCCCCGGGTTCCGGGCCGGAGATGACCATCATGGATTCAGGCCGGCTCGGTCAAACGGCCTTCCTGGTAATCACTCAGGGCCTGTTCGATTTCCTCACGCGTGTTCATTACAAATGGTCCGTACTGCACCACCGGTTCGTCCAACGGTTTTCCGGCCAGCAGCAGCAAGCGTGCACCCTGGTCTCCAGCCTGAACGGTGACCTGGTCGCCGCCATCCAGCACACCGGCATTGCGCCGCTGCAGCAATTGATCACCGATGACCGCATCCCCTTCATACAGATAGACGAAGCTGTTGTGTCCGGACTTGACCGCTATGGTGGTCTTTGAACCGGGATCCAGTCGCAGGTCGATATACAGAGGGTCGGTGCTCATCGAATCCCCGGTGCCATTGACCGCGCCGTCGACGCGTTGTCCGGCCATGTCCAGGGTGCCGGCGATGATTCGAGCGATTCCTCCGTCGAAGGCCAGCTCCGGGACATCGCCGGATGGGATATCACGGTAGTCGGCCGGCTTCATCTTTTCTCGAGCCGGCAGGTTGATCCAGAGCTGAAAGCCGCGCATGCGGCCTTCGCTCTGGCGAGGCATTTCGGAGTGGATCACGCCGCGACCCGCGGTCATCCATTGCACGCTGCCCGGCCCGAGGTCTCCGGTGTTGCCCAGGTGGTCCTTGTGCTCCATGCGCCCGTCAAGCATGTAGGTGACGGTTTCGAAGCCACGATGCGGGTGGGACGGAAAACCGGCCAGGTAATCATCGGGGTTGTCGGAGTAGAACTCATCAAGCATCAGAAACGGATCAAGGCGCGCAAACGGTCCGGAACCCAGGCTGCGACGCAGCTTGACGCCGGCGCCATCCGAGGTGGGCACGGATTCGATGACATGACGAACACTGCGAGCATTCATGTTGACCTCCTTCACGCTGCCAGTCGGGAGATTTCAGCGCTTGCCGATTGCCGGGCCTCATGCACGGCATGCTCACCCATGGCCAGACCTTCCAGGTAGGTGAAATGGATGTCGTTGATGCCGACAAAATTGAAGAAGGTCTGGATCAGGGCGGTCTGGGTATCCTTCGTTGTGCCCGCGTAATAGCCACCGCGAGCGGCAAAGACATAAACGGGCTTGTCGGCAATCAGCCCGCGTGATCCGGAGTCGGTGTACTCGAAAGTCTCACCGGCTCGGGCCACGTAATCCATCCAGGCCTTGAAGGTCGACGGGATGGTGAAGTTGTACATGGGCAGCCCGACGGCCACGGCGTCGGCGGACCTGAGTTCGGCAATCAGACTATCGGAAACAGCGGCAGCCGCGGTCTGGGCCGGATTGCGTTGCTCGGCCGGCAGCCCGAAGCCGGCAAATGCCTCGGCACTCAGGTGCGGAATCGGGTCAGCGGCAAGATCACGGCAAACGACCCTGCCTTGCGAGTGGGTGTCCGACCACTGTCGAGTGAATTCATCGACCAGCTGGCTGGACTGGCCGGAGCCATTGAACAGGCTCGAACGGATGACTAACAGGGTGTTCATTGCAATTGCTCCTTGCTTGCGTACCGAGGAATCATTGAGAAAATTAATGTAATATCCGTTCCATCGAAATAAAAGCGGATATTTTCGCTCAGATCTTTCGAATGAATCGAACATTCAATCATTTCAGCCGACTTGAACTGATCGTCAGTCGTGGGCTACGCTTACACGGCAAGGGGTCGTTGCTGGAGTGTCGGTGTGGAGGGCGCAGTGATGATGCGGATGTTGTGGGGTGCCTTGGTCGGTTACATCTTCTTCCTGGTCGTGGGAGTGGTTCTATTTTTCGGAATTCTTACGGTATTCGGCCTCGAGCGGCTGCTCGATGCGGCCACGCTCGAGGTATCCTGGCGGTGGCTGATCATTTCCCTGTTTCTGGTTGGCTGGCTGGCCGGGGCGGCGGGAAAGCTTGCTGCGACCATCAGCAATCGCGGCGAAGCGGCCATCGTCCTGGGCGTGCTGGTGGCGATACAGGGTCTGGCCATGATTCCCCAGCCGCTCGACGGTCCGAGCAGTCTCGCCGCATTGGAAGGCCTGGGGACATTTCAGTTGATGAGTTACGTCCAGTTCCCGGAATGGTACTCCTACATGCTGCCGTTGTTTGCTGCTGCCTTTGTGGCCTACGGCGGCTACGTATTCGCGCGCTAGCGTCGGCCGGGCAGCCCGATCCGCCGTTCCGCTTCGTAACAAGCGGGTCATGAATCATCCGCGCGTCAGTCTGGAACAATGGCGTGCCCTGGTCGCGGTGGTTGAAAACGGTGGTTATGCGCAAGCAGCCCGGGTTCTGAACAAGTCACAGTCCACGCTCAGCCACGCCGTCAGTCGTCTCGAGGAGCTGCTCGGGGTCAAGGCACTCGAAGTGATTGGACGCAAGGCGCAGCTGACCCATACCGGTCGGATGCTGTATCGTCGCGGCAAGGCGCTGATCGATGAGGCCGCCAGGCTGGAGCGTTCCGCTGCTCGCGCCGCCGCCGGATGGGAGACGGAACTGCGCGTGGCCGCCGAAATCATCTTCCCGACCTGGTTGTTGCTGGAGTGTCTCGATCAGCTGTCCGGTGAGCAACCCCAGATGCGCATTCAATTGCATGAATCGGTACTGGCGGGAACCACCGAGTTGTTGACCGCCGGTCGGGTTGATCTGGCCATTGCTTCGAGCATTCCCGGCGGCTTCGTTGGCGACCCCCTCATGAAGGTCCGTTTCATCGCTGCGGCAGCGCCAAACCACCCGCTGCATCGCCTCGATCGTCCCTTGACGCGCGAGGACTTGCGCGGCCACCGACACCTTGTAGTCCGGGATACCGGAGTGCAACCGGCCAGTGACCAGGCACCGAGCGTGACTGACCAGCGCTGGACGGTTTCGGCCAAGGCGACCTCGATCCGGGCGGCCTGCATGGGTTTGGGATTTGCCTGGTATGCCGAGGACATCATTCGTCGCGAGCTTGATTCCGGCGCACTCAAGCCCTTGCCGCTGATCGAAGGCGCCGAACGGTGGGCGACACTGTACCTGGTGCATGCCGATCCGGATGGGGCGGGTCCGGGCAGTCAGCGCCTGGCTCGATTGCTGCGTGAACGAGTCCTGGCCATGCCGACACATGTAAACTGACAGTGTGGAAAAGTCAGTCACCAAGCGCCATCAGAACCTGTGGAAAGTCCCGCAGGTCAATTCCGGTCAACAGCTCGAGTGCCGCATCGGTACTCTGGAGCTGACGATTGCCCATGGCGTGGGGGAATGGATGCTTTTCAGCCGTTCGATCGCCGAGGAGGAGGCGGATGCGCAGGTCCGGTTCGATCTTGGCGAGGGTGTGCCGGAAGCGGTACAGGAGCGTTTCGTACAGGTTGGCGAGTCCGGCCGCGTCATCCTGGCCCCCCTCTTGGCTGATCGTCCGATCGTCGTTCGACCCCGACAGCCCGTGTTTCTGCTCAGTGGCCAGACCACCACGCTGTATCTGTCGACACCGATCTGGTTACAGATTCTGGTCGGCGATCCGGCTGTCCTGCTCAAGGAGTTGCCGGTCATCGTGCCGTCCGACACCTGGTTCGGCCCTTCCACCCGCGAGGGTGAACTATGTTATGCCGGAAGAACCCAGGCGCGCCACGACCCGGCCGAATTGCCCGATCGGCCGCACCGTGCCATCACGCCCCTGACCATTCACAACAAGGCCAGCACGCCATTACCGCTTGAAAAGGTCAGCCTGCCGGTGCCCATGCTTGCACTGTATGCTGATCAGGATGGCAGACTGTGGACTCAGAAGCTGACCCTGACGCGCCACGAGCAGGGCGATCTGGCCTCGATCCAGATCGAGAGCAGCAAAACCGATGGTGATTCCAGTCTGACCCGCCTGGCCGAACCCCGCATCGATTCGGAGCGTTCCGGCATGACGCGCGCATTCAATCTCCTGTTCGGAGACGGATCATGATTCAGGAACTGTTGGCCAACCTGCAAGCCGGATCTCTTCTGGCCATTTTGCGCGCTGCAATCCTCGTGGCGGCAGGTCTGCTGGTGGCTTCGCTGGCTGGTCGCCTGACCCGGAGAGTGCTCCGGCAGCGTCTGAGCGCTCAGACAACCCAGTTACTGCGCAGAATCGTGTTCTACGGTGTGCTGGCGCTGTTCATCGCCTCGGCCATGCGTGAGCTGGGATTCAGCCTGGCCGTCATCATGGGTGCGGCAGGCGTATTGACCGTGGCGCTGGGATTTGCCTCTCAAACGACGGCATCCAACCTGATCAGTGGCTTGTTCCTGATCGGTGAGCGCAGCTTCGAAATCGGTGACATCATCCGGGTCGGTGACACCACCGGTGAAGTGCTGTCGATCGATGCCTTGTCGGTCAAGCTGCGGACTTTCGACAACCTGTTTGTACGCATTCCCAACGAAACGCTGATCAAGAGTGAGGTGACTACCCTGACCCGCTTCCCGATCCGGCGTCTGGATCTGAAGCTCGGGGTGGCGTACAAGGAAGATATCAACCAGGTGCGCGAGGTATTGATGGCGGTGGCTGATGCCAACACGCTGTGCCTGGACGAACCCGTGCCGTTGTTCATCTTTTCGGGTTTTGGCGATTCCGCCCTGGACATCCAGTTCTCGGTCTGGGCGCGGCGCGAGAATTTCCTGGCGCTGAGAAACGGGATCACCGCCGAGATCAAGTCGGCCTTCGACGAAGCCGGTATCGAAATTCCGTTTCCCCATCGGTCGTTGTATGCCGGGGAAGTCACCCAACCGTTCCCAGTCCGCATTGTCGAGCCCGCTCCGCCCGAGCAGAAGTCATGAGCGAATCGCCGCGCAGGTCCGCGCCCGATGACGAGGTCACCCGGATTCTTGACCAGGAGCCTGAACGGCCGACCAGGAAACGGAACGATGTGCGGATCGGCGGATATCGGCTGATCCGGGAACTCGGCACCGGCGGCATGGGCAAGGTCTTTCTGGCCGAGCAGACCGAGCCGGTTCAGCGCAAGGTGGCCTTGAAGCTGATCGGCGGCAAGCGTGGTGACAGTCTCTACAGCGCCCTGTTCGATGTCGAGCGACAAACCCTGGCGCGACTTCATCACCCCTATATCGCCCAGGTCTACGAAGCCGGTACCGGGCCGGGCAAGATGCCCTGGTTCGCCATGGAATTGGTCCAGGGCGAACCGATCACCCGGCATTGCCAGTCCCATGATTTGAGTCTTGAACAGCGTCTGCGATTGTTCATGCGGGTCTGCCAGGGCGTTCAACATGCGCATCACCGAGGCATCATTCATCGCGATCTCAAGCCGGCCAACATTCTGGTCAGCCAGGTGGATGGTGTGTCCATGCCCAAGGTCATCGACTTCGGAGTGGCCACCAGCTTGCGTGAGCACAAGGATGGCAAGGCCCATCGCCCGATGCAGGTCGGAACGCCCGCCTACATGAGTCCCGAACAACTGTCCAATCGTCCGGGCAGCGTCAGCATTGGCAGCGATGTCTATGCCCTCGGCGTCATTCTGTTCGAGTTGCTGGTTGAGAAACGGCCACCGCGCAGCAGCGCCGAGAGTCAATTGCGCCTGTTGTGCCAATCTCTCAAGCACCGGCGACTGACCGGCTCCAGTCTGCCACCGGAAGCCCGCATGTCCGATTCGGGACAGGACTCCCCATTGCTCGACCTGGTGGACAATGCCCGTCACCTGCCCTACGAATTGCGCTGCATCGTGGCCAAGGCGCTTGCTTTCGATGTCGATCAGCGCTACCAGTCTGCCGATGCCCTTGGTGCGGATCTGGAAAGCTTTCTGCGCGAAGAACCGATCAGCGCCATCGAGCATACCCGGCGTTACCTGTTGCGCAAATTCTTTCGTCGTCACCGACTGGCAACCACCTTCGCGGTCATCGTGAGCGCTTCGCTGATCGCCGGATTCGGCCTGGCGGTGTGGGGATGGATGGAAGCCAGCACCCAGCGCGACATCGCCCAGGTCGAGATGGAACGATCCGACATGGCGCTGGAATTCGTCACCGAAATGCTGCAATCCATCGATCCCGATTTTGCCGCCAGCGGTGATCTGATGGTGATGCAGGAGTTGCTGGCCACGGCGGCTCGGCGCGCCGGCGATGTACTCAATGACCATCCCGACATTGAAGCCGAAATCCAGGGCATTATCGGCGCGACCTATGTGGCCCTGAATGACACGGACCGCGCCGAGGACCATCTGCAGCGCAGCCTTGCCCTGAGTCAGCAGGAAGGTCTCGACTGGCAGGCGCTCCAGGCCAAACGCTCGCTGGCCCTGCTGTATCAGAACAAGCGTGATTTCGAGCGCAGCGAGGCGCTCTATGACCGTGTCCTGGAACAGCATCGGCTACTGGCCGAGCATCCACAGCAAGCGTTTGATTCGCGCGTGCAACTGGGCGCACTGTACGCCGACACGGGACGATCCGAGCAGGCCCGGGAGCTCATCGAGCCGACCCTGGAGGCCATACGCACCGAACATCCGGGGGAGATGATCGGCGTGCAGCTCAGCGGACTGAGCGCCCTGGCGAGGGCCTATTTCACACAAGGCGAGATGGACCGGGCCGAGGCCACCTACCTCGAGCAGGAGGCGCTGGCCCGGGATTGGGATTCGCCAATGGCCAGACGACACCTGTCTGACGGGCTCAACGGCCGGGCGATCGTATACCTGGAGCAGCAACGTCCTGGCGATGCCGAGCCCCTGCTGCGTGAGTCGCTGGCGCTGACTCGCCAGCGACTCGGCGATGATCATCCGCTGACCCTGCCGGCATTGTCGAACCTGGGGAGCAGTCTGCGCCAGCAAGGCGAATTGGAAGAGGCTCGCGAGTTCATCGAAACGGCCTACGAGATCTCCCGCCGGCATCATGGCCGATCCGCCTATAACACCATCCTGATTCGATACAATCTGGGCAATCTGCTGCGCGAAGCCGGGGCGTATCGCGAAGCACTGGAGGTCCACCAATGGGTGGTCAGCACGGCCGAATCCGAGCCGTCCTCACACGACAATCTGCCGATCTACCGTACCGGCCTGGGGCAAACACTGCTGGCCGCCGGGGATGATTACCGGGCCGCCGAGATGCTTGATGCCGCGGTCCAGGGGCTCGAAGAACGCTTCGGCATCGAACATCGGCGAACGCTGGAGGCGGTGGAGAGCCTGCTTGAGGCCCTGGATGGTCTCGAGCGTGGCGAGGACAGCGCCTACTGGCGAGAGCGTTACGACGAACATCTGTGAACCAAGGAATCCGACATGGCCAAGACCGAATCAAGAATGCTGCCGCTGGGGACTCCGGCGCCTGATTTTGCGCTCCCCGACACCGTCACCGGTCAGACGGTGAGCTTCGACCAGGTAGCTGGCGAAAAGGGCACCCTGGTCATGTTCATCTGCAATCATTGCCCGTTCGTCAAGCACGTGCTCGCAGAGCTGGTTCGACTGGGTCAGGATTATCGCGATCGAGAAATCGGCATGGTGGCGATCAGCAGCAATGATGTCACCGGTTATCCGCAGGACCGGCCCGAACGCATGAAGGAACTGGCCGAATCGGCCGGTTTCGAATTCCCCTACCTGTTCGATGAGTCCCAGAACACCGCACGTGCATACGATGCGGCCTGCACCCCTGACTTTTACATTTTCGATGCTCAGCGCAAGCTGGTCTACCGCGGCCAGCTTGACGATTCGCGCCCGGGCAACGGCATCGAGGTCACCGGCAAGGATGTGCGAGCCGCGCTTGATGCCTTGCTCGAGGGCCGGGAAGTGGCCGGCGAGCAGAAGCCGTCGATCGGCTGCAATATCAAGTGGCGCAGTGGGTAGGAAGGACAGGGGTCAGGGATCAGGGGTCGGGGGTCAGGGGGGTGGCTTCGGGATTGGGGCTTGCTGAGGTTCGATGGCGAGGTTTCCTGTAGACGATGCGATTCCGGAGTTGTTGCGGGCGTTGAGTGCTCACAATACCGTGTTGCTGCAGGCCCCGCCCGGGGCGGGCAAGACCACCCGGGTGCCGCCGGCCTTGCTGGAGGCCGACTGGTTGGTTGACCAAAAGATTTTGATGCTCGAGCCGCGGCGGCTGGCGGCGCGGGCGGCGGCCAGATTCATGGCCCGCCAACTCAATGAGTCGGTGGGTGCGACGGTCGGCTATCGAGTGCGGCTGGACAGTCGTGTGTCCGCGCAAACCCGAATCGAGATCGTCACCGAGGGGGTGCTGACCCGGCTGTTGCAATCCGATCCGGCGCTTTCGGATTACGCTGCGGTACTGTTTGACGAGTTTCATGAACGCTCGCTTCAGGCCGACCTGGGCCTGGCCCTGGCGCGCGAGTCCCAGCAAGCCTTGCGCGAGGATCTTCGCCTTGTGATCATGTCGGCCACGCTCGATGTCGAGCCCCTGGCCAGGTTGCTTGACGGCGCTCCGGTGGTTCATGCCACGGGCCGTAGTTATCCGGTCGAGGTTCGCCATCGTCCACCGCTGCGCGAACGCGATCTGCTCGCCCATGTCGCCGCCACGACGCTCAAGTCACTTGGCGAGGATTCCGGATCGGTGCTGGTCTTCCTGCCGGGGGTTGGCGAAATACGCCGGGTTGCCAAAAGGCTGGAGGAGCAAATGCCGGACGATGTCGATCTGGTGCCGTTGTACGGCAATCTGGCCGCCCAGGCACAGGATGCCGCCATCGCCGCGCCGGTCGAGGGCCGTCGCAAGGTGGTGCTGGCCACGTCGATTGCCGAATCCAGCCTGACCATCGAGGGCATTCGAGTGGTGATCGATGCCGGCCTGCAACGTCGGTCCGGATTTGATCCCAATAGTGGCATGGACCGACTGATCACGACACCGGTCTCCAGGGCCAGCGCCGAGCAGCGCAGCGGTCGGGCCGGGCGTCTGGCGCCCGGTGTGTGTTACCGATTGTGGTCACAAGGCCAGCATCGCTCGTTGCCGGCCTTCACCCCGCCGGAAATCGAGCAGGCCGACCTGGCCCCGCTGGTACTGGAACTGGCTCACTGGGGCTGCACCGATCCATCCACCCTTCAGTGGCTGGACCCACCACCTGCGGCCCATTTCAATCAGGCGCGAGAGTTGCTGCAATGGTTGGACGCGCTGGATGAAGACGGCCTGATGACCGCGCACGGGGGCGAAATGCTCAAGGTCGGCCTGCATCCCCGTCTGGCTCACATGGTTCTGGTCGGTCGCAAGCGCGGTTGGGGTCGAATGGCGGCCAGTCTGGCGGCCTTGCTCAGCGAGCCCGACATTCTCATCGACCGGCCCGGCGCCGATCTGGCGCTGCGTTACCAGGCACTCGTTTCGGGCGCTGGAAACGGGGTGCATGGAGGTCGCCTGAAACAGGTTCGCCAACTGGCCGGTTCACTGCACAAGGGCCATGGAGGAAATGCCGACCAGGAAACCGACCGGGATCGTGCCATCGGGCGTCTGTTGGCGCTGGCCTTCCCGGATCGAATTGGCCGGGCGCGTGGACCCCGCGGACATTTCCGCCTGAGCAACGGCCGTGGCGCCTTTGTCTTCGAGGATGACCCGCTGGCAGGCAGTCCCTGGCTGGTGGCTGCCGAGCTTGATGGTCAGGCGCGCCAGGCGCGAATCTTTCTGGCCTCGGCGGTGTTGCCCGATGATCTGGCCCATGACCTGGCCGACCATGTCCGCGAACAGGTCGAGGCCGAGTGGGATGAGCAACGCGGCATGGTGCGGGCCTTTCGAAGGCGTCGGTTGGGTGAGTTGGTCCTTGAAGAGCAGGCCGTGGATGAGCTAGCGCCGGAAGTGCTGGAGGCCGGCTTGCTGGATGCCGTTCGCAAGCGCGGACTGGACGTGCTCGAATGGAAGGAACCGGCGCGCCAGTGGCTGGCCCGGGTGCGCCTGGCGCACAGCATCGATCCGGATCAGTGGCCGGACTTCAGCGAGCCAACGCTCATGGAAGAGCTCGATACCTGGTTTGCGCCTTTCCTGGCCGGCAGGAAGCGACTGGCCGAGCTCAGGCGAATCGACCCGGTCATGGCCCTGAAAACCCGCCTGCATCCGGAATTGCCGGCTCGACTGGACGCGCTCTTGCCCACCCATTTGAGTATCCCGACTGGACGACGGGTTCGAATCGACTATTGCGCCGAGGGTGGCCCGGTCCTGGCGACCAAGCTGCAAAGCCTGTTCGGGATGACACGCCACCCGACCCTGGCGCACGGACGGATCCCACTGGTATTGCACCTGCTTTCACCGGCGGGCCGGCCGCTGGCGGTGACGGCGGATATCGAAAGTTTCTGGAAAAATGCTTACCCGGATGTGCGCAAGGACATGCGCGGGCGCTATCCCAAGCATCCCTGGCCGGAGGATCCGTTATCGGCCCCGGCCCGGGAGGGTGTCAAACACCCGCGGCGCAAATCCTGAGCTATTGCGCCAGCGCCTCGAGCTCGAAGGTCAGGCGCACTTCGTCGCCGACCAGGCCATCGTCGATGGCATAGGTCATGCCCCATTCGCTACGCTTGATGGCGGTGGTCGCCGACAGGCCCAGGGTGTAGGCGCGGTGGCCGAACGGATAGTCGGCGGTCTTGTTGATGGTCACGTCCAGTTCCACCGGACGGGTTTCACCCAACATGGTCAGCTCGCCATGCAGGGTGCCGCTGCGGTCATTTTCAGGTTCCCAGCGATCGGCCTTGAAGCGAATGGTGTCGTAGCGATCGGCATGGAGAAAATCCTCGTTGCGCAGGTGATCATCGCGGCGTTCGTGGTTGGTGAACACGCTGTCGGCCGTGACGATCACCTCGCCTTCATGCAACTCGTTGGCATCCTCGTCGTAGATGAAATGCCCCTCGGCCTCGAGAAACAGGCCAAGCTGATCGGCATAGCCGACATGATCCACGGCGAATGCGATCGAGAAATGCTCTGTATCAATCTTGAATTCGCGTGGCTCGGCCCAGGCGGCATTGACGGCCAGGGCCAGCAGGATTGTGGTCAACAGGGATAATTTCATGACATCCTCCAGGAGGCGGTTGGGTTGGAATCCCGCCGGCGATACAGCCATGCAACATCGCCGGCAAAGGACAGCACCAGCGCGATCAGCGCACTGGCCAGAATCATCGCATTGACGCCGGGCCCGAACAGGGGAGTGGTGGCCAGCACCAGACAGGTCATCTGCCACACACACACCGCTTTGCGGCGAACACTATCCGGCAGGGGTCGCGACAGCCATGGCCAGATCACCATTGCGGCCAGGAACGCGTAGCGCATCAGACCGATCGCCAGCACCCAGATCCCGATCGCGCTGGACAGGGCCAGCCCGAGGCAGAGCACGAATATCAGCGCGGCATCGACCTCCATGTCGAAGCGGGCTCCGAATTCACTTTCTTCATTCAGGGTGCGCGCCAGATAGCCATCAAGGCCGTCGAGCAACAGAACCGTCAAGGCCACCAGGGCCATCGTCCAGCCGGCATCGATGAACAGTTGGGGCTGCAGCAGTGCCGCGGCCGGCAGCGTCACCAGCATGGCCCGCAGCAGGGTGATCCGATTGGCCCAACCGAGCCGGGGCAGCCGGGAACTGCCCTCTCGGAACAACAATCCTGTCAACAACCCATAGAGTGCGATAGCCGTCAGCGCCACCATCCAGTGTGCTTCGACCCATGCCCCGAAAGCCAGCGCCAGCACGCCCATCGGTATCAATCCGATGATCAGCTCCGGGACCAGCTTGGGCGATTCACTTCCTTTCACCACGTACCAGAGGATACTTCAGGGACGATTAAACTTGCGTCAATGCCCGCTCCTCGGGCAGGCTTGGATCATGACAGTGAAAACCAGGGCTTTCTGGGTGGCCGCCCCCGGGCGCGGAGAACTCCGCGAGGAGGAGATTTCGGTCGAATCATACGATGACCGCGTCGTGGTGCGCGCCCTGTACAGTGCCATCTCTCGCGGCACCGAATCCCTGGTCTTTCACGGTCAGGTTCCCGAAAGCGAGTTTGCCCGCATGCGCTGTCCATTCCAGCAGGGTGATTTTCCCGCGCCGGTCAAGTACGGCTACGCCAGTGTCGGCATCGTGGAAGCCGGTCCGGAGAACCTGTCCGGGCGCGAGGTGTTTTGCCTGTATCCGCACCAGGAACGGTATCAGGTGCCCGCCGGTGCGGTGCATGTGCTGCCCGACGGCGTGCCCGCCAGCCGCGCCGTACTGGCCGCCAACATGGAAACTGCCCTGAACGGAATCTGGGACAGTCGGATCGGTCCCGGCGACAAGGTCGTCATCATTGGCGCCGGGGTGGTGGGCGCCCTGTGCGCGTGGCTGGCCGGACGGATACCGGGCACCGAGACCACGCTCGTCGATATCGACCCGAACCGTCGTCCACTGGCCGAATCGCTGGGCGTGCAGTTCGCCTTGCCCGAACAGGCGCCGAGCGAGCAGGATGTGGTCATTCATGCCAGCGGCGCCCAGGCCGGACTGGCCCGGGCACTTCAGCTTGCCGGAGACGAGGCGATGATTGCTGAAATGAGCTGGTACGGCGCCAGGCAGCCTCGCCTGGCCCTGGGCGAGTCGTTTCATTCACGACGGCTGACCCTTCGATCCAGCCAGGTCGGCCAGTTACCGGTCGAGCGGCGCTCACGCTGGGATCATCGCCGCCGCATGGCCAAGGCCCTTGAATTGCTGGTCGATCCGGTTCTGGATGGACTGATCAGCGGGGAAAGCGCCTTCTCCGAACTGCCGAGGATCATGCCGAAACTGGTCGAGTCCGCCGACCAGGTGCTGTGCCACCGGGTGGTGTATTGAACCATCCAGTTGGGTGGGGCGATTTCAGTCGCTTTCAACCTGCCGATACTGGCCCGGTTGCAGAGATTCGATACGATAGGGTCCGACTCGAGTGCGGATCAAACGCAGGGTTGGCAAACCCACTGCTGCGGTCATCCGGCGGACCTGGCGGTTGCGTCCCTCGGTGATGGTGATTTCCAGCCATGCAACCGCTTTTCCGGCGCGTGGCGCGATTGGCGGTTGGCGCGACCACAGCCAGCCGGGCGCTCGATTCAATAGCTCGACCCGGGCTGGTCGCGTCGGCCCATCCTTCAGGTGCGGTCCGCGTTCCAGCCGGGTCAGGGATTGGACGCTCGGGCGGCCCTCGACCTGGGCCAGGTAGGTCTTCGGGGTTTCATGGCGCGGATCGGTCAGGCGCGCCTTGAGCAGGCGGTCATCGGTCAGTACCAGCACACCCTCGCTGTCATAGTCCAGCCGACCGGCCGCATAGATGCCGGGCAGGTCGATGTAATCGGCCAGAGTGGCCCTGCCCTGGCGGTCGGTGAATTGGCTCAAGACCTTGAACGGTTTGTTGAAAACGATGGTGCTCAAAACATCAGTTTCAACTTCGGATCTTGCGCCTTGAGTTGCTTTTTTAACAGGGTCTTGATGCGATTGAGCGCCTTGGGGTTCTCTCCCTCGAAGCGCATGACCAGCTCGGGGCCTGTATGTGACGCGCGCACCACGCCCCAGCCATCGGCAAAGTTGACTCGCAATCCGTCTGTGGTCGAAATTTCTCCGTCCGCGAAGTCACCGTCGGAAACCAGACCATTGACCAGCGCCTCGACCTGCGACTGCTGGTCGAATTCGATGCGGACTTCGGGCGTCGAGTAGGTTTTCGGGAGCTCAGCCAGGATCTGAGACAAGGGTCGTGAGTCGGCGGCCAGGATCTCCAGCAAACGAGCGCTGGCGTACAAGGCATCGTCGAAGCCGTGCCAGCGTTCGGCGATGAAAAAGTGACCACTGAGCAGGCCGCCCAGCAGAGCATCTTCCTCGGCCATCCTGTCAGCCACGTAATGCTCGGCGCTTCTGACCACGACCGATCGACCTCCGGCCTGCTCGATCATCTCGATCAGATGGGCGCTGCATTCGACCCCGTGAACCACCGCAACCTGATCATGACGAGCAAGAATGTCGGTTGCCAGCAGCATCAGAATCTGATCCGGCCAGACGATATTGCCGTCGTCGGCCACTATGCCCAGGCGATCGCCGTCACCATCGAAAGCGATGCCCAGGTCCGCCTGAAAATTCCGAACGCAGAGCTTGAGGTCCTCGAGGTTTTCCGGATTGGCCGGATCGGGCAAATGGTTGGGGAAGCTGCCGTCGACATCGGCATACAGCGGGATCACGTCGGCGCCGATGCCAGCGAGCGCCTGGGGTGCAACGGTCCCGGTGATGCCGTTGCCGCAATCGACCACAACCTTCAGTGGTCGTTCGAGTTGAATATCGATACTGATCTTGTCGACATAAGACTCGATGATACTGGCCTCTTCGATTTCGCCGTTGCCGCTGGCGAGGTCACCTTCCTGGATGCGCCGGAACAGATCCTGAATGCCATCGCCATGAACGACCTGACCGGCCAGGTGAACCCGCAGGCCGTTGCGTTCAGGTTCATGGTGGGAGCCGGTGACCATCACGCTGGATCCTTCGGTCGCTTCCATGGCTGCCGCATTGAGCACTGGAATCGGCACGGCTCCGGCATCGATGACATCGATGCCGGTCGAGCGCAATCCCTGGGTCACTGCCGAAAGCAGCATCGCCCCATGCATGCGCCCGTCACGACCGACCATGATGCGTGATAGCCCCTGTGAGCGGGCCCGGGAACCAATGGCCTGGCCGATCAGTGTCGCGGTGCGAGCATCCAGGGTTTTCTCGACGGCCCCACTGATTTCGCCAAGCCGGAACAGTGCCGGATCCACCACCGGTGAGCGTGAGGGCGCCGCCTCGGGTTCGGGTTCCGGTTCGGGTTCCGGTTCGGGTTCTGGCTCGGGTTCTGGCTCGGGTTCTGGCTCAGGTTCTGGTTCCGGTTCGGGTTCCGGTTCGGGTTCCGGTTCGGGTTCTGGAACCGAGTCCGGGCCGAGTTGGGGCTCATCGCGGATATCGGATTCGAAATCCAGATCCAGCTCATC
>SL_3KL_010_SEDDRAFT_10000653_pt1 | contig 29353 bp, 31 predicted proteins | sample SodLakKL_010_SED_2_FD_10381 | JGI IMG/M metagenome (IMG submission 10381)
CCCATAAAAAAAGCAAAAAACAGACTCTCGTCTGTCTTTTAAATCGGTGGGCGCACAAGGATTCGAACCTAGGACCCCTTCGGTGTAAACGAAGTGCTCTAACCAGCTGAGCTATGCGCCCCTATATAAATCTAACTGTGGGCGAGAGAGGATTTGAACCTCCACGACCTAATGGTCACAAGCCCCTCAAGCTTGCGTGTCTACCAATTCCACCACCCGCCCGCCTGAGATATCTTAAGATTTAACTACTTTTTCTTTAAGTTTTTTCTTGTAACCACGTTTAAGGAAATAAAGTTTAGCTCTANTTACATCAGCAATTTTTTTCACCTCTATTTTAGTAATAGTTGGTAAGTTTAAAGGGAAAATCTTTTCAACTTCTACGCCATCTGAAACTTTTCTAACTGTAATAGTGCCACCAATTTCTTTTTTATGTTTTCTAGCGATTATCATGCCTTCAAAATATTGTAAACGCTCTTTTTCTTCACCTTTAGAGTTTAATTCTTTAATTTTTTGATAAATTCTTACTGTCATACCAGGTTTTAGATCCGTTTGAGAAACTGGTTGTTTTTCAGTAGAATTTTCTTTTTTATCTGCCATATTATTTTAATTAAAAAAAGAGATAAATTTAAATCTCATTTATTCTTAAGTCTTGTCTTATAATATAACCAAAACTCTAGTCTGTCAAGTAATTATTTTTTTCTAATTCTTTCTTTATTCTTTGATATATAAGAGAATAAACTTCTTCTATATTTAAATTACTAGTATCAATTACAAAATCATAATGATTTTTATTGTGCACATCTATATTATAATATTTTAAATATCTTTTTCTGTCACTTTCTAACCTATTTTTTAAACTTACAATTACATCTTCTAAGCTATTTAAATTAGTGTCTTCATTCCTTTTATTATCTTTTTGTAAGTGATTCCATATTCTTTCTGCACCAATTTTAAGTTCTACATCAATATAAATTTTAAAAGAGTGGGGTATAAAATACCAGGAAGTACGCCCTTCTATAATAAAATTATCTTCTTTTTCTCCTAGTTCTTTTTGATAAAAATCAACTTCCTTGTCAGTTGCTGGATCTTTTTCTCCTAGTTTATTGTACTCAGCTAAAGTCATGCCTCTTTTTAAAGCAGCATTACGTCGAAGCTCACCCATATAATATCGAGGCCAATTTAAATCAAGAGCTAGTTTTTTAGCCATAGTACTTTTCCCTGAGCCTTGAGCTCCAGAAATAGAAATAATCATAAATTTTAATATTATTTTTCTTTCTGTTATAATTATACTATAATAATTATGTAAATAAAAATAATTTTTTACCGGCGCCTGATCGCTTCCGGTTTTCATATTTTATATGTATTTAGAAAAGTTAGAAATTCAAGGCTTTAAGTCTTTCGCTAATAAAAATAAACTAGAGTTTTCTGCTAAATCAAAAGAAGGTAAAAAGGGTATAACAGCAATAGTAGGACCAAATGGTTCCGGAAAGTCCAATATTGCTGATGCTGTTCGTTGGGTGTTGGGTGAACAAAGCTCTAAAACCTTAAGAGGAAAAAAAGGTGAAGATATTATTTTTTCAGGATCTGACAAAAAAAGTCGTTTAGGTATGGCAGAGGTTTCGCTTTTCTTAAAAAATGAAAATCATCAAAAAAAAGAAAAAAAAGATGAAGAAGAAAAACTATCTCCCTTTGACTATGATGAATTAATTATAACTAGACGATTAACTCGAAATGGTGAAAGTGAATATTTAATAAATAATAATAGGGTAAGACTAATAGATATTCAAATTTTACTAGCAAAGGCTAATATTGGTCAAAAAACCTATAGCATAATTGGCCAAGGTTTAGTAGAAAATTTCTTAAATACCAGCGCAGCTGAGAAAAAAGAATTTTTTGATGAAGCTACTGGCGTTAAATCATTTCAAATAAAAAGAGATGCCTCTTTAAATAAACTTGAGCGTAGTTATGAAAACCTAAATCAGGTAGAACTTCTTTTAAATGAAATTTATCCACGCCTAAAAACATTAACCAGACAAGTAGATAAGATAAAAAAAAGAGAAAAATTAGAAATTGATTTAAAACAAAACCAACATATTTATTATCATTATTTCTATAAAAAAATATCCTCTAAATTAGAAAAATTAAATCAGGAAATATTAATTTTAGAGGAAAAGAAAAGAAAGAAGGAAAAAGAATTAAATATAAGCTTAGAAGAAAATGAGAAATATAGTCAATTTAATATTAACCCTGAAGAAGAAAAATTAAAAGAGGAATTTAAAATAAAACAAAATCGAAAAAATCAAATAATTAAAGAGCAGGCTAGACTTCAGGCAGAAATTTCCTTAAATTTAGAAAATCAGGGTGATTATGATCTTTCCTGGTTAAATACAAAAAAAGATGAACTAATTTTAAAAGAAAAAGAATTAAAGCTTCAAATTGAAGAAGAAAAACCTAAACAATTATTAGAAGAAGAAAATTATTTAAAGGAAAACTGGAAAAAAATCCAAATACAATCAAGTAAATTAGAGAAAGATAAGGAAAATAAAGAAGAAGTCGAACTCGAAATAAATAAATTACAAGAAAAATTAATTCGAATTGATACAATTCTTGAGTCAATGAATAATAAAAGAAGTCATTTTGATTTTGATAAAGCTAAAGAGAATGAAAAAGAAATAAAAGAAGCTATTGAAAACTTAAACCAATCATTAGCTAACATTGATTTAAACACATATATACAAAATATAGAAAAAATTGAAAATAATTTAAATACATTAGAAAAAACCATTAAAGAAAACCAAGTATTGCTAAAAAATTTAAATAAAGAAATAGAGGAAAAATCTAAACAAGGTATTGGAAAAAAAACTATTAATCAAGAAATAACACGGTTTTTAAACAGCTTAGAGGAAATAGAAAAAGAAGATGATTTAAAAAAGATAAAAGAATTAATAACTCAGGCAAGAAGAAATTTTAAAGAAAAACTAAAAAACTTAGTTGGCTTTGATGAAGAAGGTTTACTTGAAAAAATTAAAAACACTCAAGAAGATATTATTTCTTTAAATGAAAAAAAACAAAAATTACAGGAGGAATTAAATAATAACAAGTGGTATTTATCTAAAAAAGAAACAGAAAAAAAGGAAAAAGAAACAGAAAAAGAAAAACTTGAAAATGATTTAATAAGCATTAAAAATGAAATCAAAGCAGTATTAAACGATGAGGAATTTCTTATGCTTAAAAAAGAAAAAGATAATTTAAAAAACAATATAAATAAAAAGAAAGACTTTTTAAATAATCTTGATTTAAATAGTTTAAATAAATCAATAAGCAAGGAAAAAGAAGAATTAATGGAAAAACTTAATGATTGTAGATTTAAAATTTCAACAAAGAAGGAAAAAGTTAAATTTCTTGAACAAAACTATATTAATATACAAAGAGAAATAGAAGATATTGAAAATAAAATAAATAGAAGCAAAAACAGTGTGTCTGTTGAAAAACTAAAAGATGAAAAAAATAATATTGAAAAAAAACTTTTTGATTTAGATGAGGAAATTAGAGAAATAAAAAAATCATTAGACGAATTTGAATCTAAAAGACAAACAGAAAAAAAACAATTACTTATAAATCAAAAAAACGCAGATGATTTAAGACATAAACTTGAAGAAATAAACAAATCTTTTCATGAATTTCAACTAAACGCTACTAGAGAAGAAACCCGACTTGAAGATTTAGAAGAAACTATAAAAAACGACAATCTAAATTTGATTGATATAAAAAAATCACCAAAGACTGAAAACCTAGACCTAGAAAGCATTGACTATTCTGATTTGCTTAAAAAAATAAACAATTATAGTAAGCAATTAGAACAAATTGGAAGCTTAGATCCAGAAACTGAAAGTGAATATAATGAAACCAAGGAAAGATATGATTTTTTAAGTCAACAAACTAAAGACTTAAATGAAGCTATTGTTTCGCTAGAAAAAATCATTTCTCAACTTGATGAACAAATAAGATCACGATTTGAAAAAGAATTTAATGTTATTGCTAATAAATTTAATAAATACTTTAATATTTTATTTGGTGGAGGACATGCTAAAATTATCAAACAAAAAGAAATAGAAAAGTCAGATGATGATATAGAAAGTTATAAATGGAGAAAAAAAGGTGCTCTGGGTTTATCTGGAATTGATATTCATGCTATTCCTCCTGGTAAAAAAATTCAATCAATCGCTATGCTTTCTGGGGGTGAAAGAGCTTTAACCGCTATTGCTTTAATATGCGCCATTATTAATGTAAACCCTTCGCCATTTGTTGTTTTAGATGAAGTTGATGCCGCCTTAGATGAGGCTAATTCAGAAAAACTAGCTAAAATATTAGACGATTTATCTAGCCAAACTCAATTTATAATCATTACCCATAATCGAGCAACAATGAGAAGAGCTGAGGTTTTATACGGCATAACAATGCAAAGTGATGGTATTAGTAGATTATTGAGCATAAAACTCGAAGAAGCAATGAAAATTGAAGATAAAAAATAATTTTAAATAATAGACAATTTGGAATTTTTTATTTTATTTAATTTATTTCTTTGCTATAATAATAAAACAATAAGTAATAATTATTTATAATATGAATAAAAAAATTTCTATTTTATTTCTTTTTATATTTACTCTTCTTTTAGTTTTTTCAGGTTGTAAAACCACAACAGATAGAGAAGCTGAGGAAAGAATGAAACCAGTAACTTTAAATTACTGGAGAGTTTTTGATGGAAAAGATGATTTCATTGAAATAATTGAAAAATATAATGCCTTACATCCTAATATAACTATTAACTACCGACGTCTTCGTTATGATGAGTATGAAAATGAAATTTTACACGCCTTAGCTGAAAATAGGGGTCCAGATATTTTTTCAATTCATAATACTTGGGTAAGAAAATACCAACATAAAATAGAACCTATGCCACCAGCTACTAGAATGGCTTATTTAGTCGATGTTGGTACTGTTAGATCAGAAATTATTCCTCAAGTAAGGGAAAATCCTAGCTTAACAGCAAACCAATTAAGAAATGTATTTTTAGATGTTGTTGCTGAGGATGTAATTTTAGATGATGGTAAAATTTATGGACTTCCTTTATCTGTCGATACTTTGGCTATGTATTATAATCGTGATTTATTTAACCGAGCTGGCATTACTGAACCACCTGCTTATTGGAATCGTACATTTCAAGAAAATGTTCGTAATTTAACTAGACAAGATGCTAATCAAAATATAATTCAATCAGGAGTAGCTATGGGAGGTGCCGATAATATAGAAAGATCAACTGATATTTTATCTATATTAATGATGCAAAATGGAGCAGAAATGATAACTAATAATCAAGTAACATTTCAAAAAATACCGGCTTCAATGACTGATCGAGAATATAATCCTGGATTAGAAGCGCTAAGATTTTATACTGATTTTGCTAGTATTAACAAAGAGGTATACTCTTGGAATGAAAATTTACCAAATTCAATTGAAATGTTTACTCAAGGAAACCTTGCTATTATGTTTGGTTACTCATATCATTTAGAAACAATAAAATCCTTATCTCCACGTTTAAACTTTTCCGTATCTAAATTACCACAAATTGAAAACAGTCCTTTTAACGTAAATTTTGCTAACTACTGGGTGGAAGTAGTTTCTCATAAAAGTGAACATATAAATGAAGCCTGGGATTTTGTTAAATTTGCCACTCAAGCCGAGGAAGTAACTAGTTATTTAGATAGTACTAATAAACCAACAGCTCTTCGATTATTAGTTAATAAACAGAGTCAAGAAAATGAAGAAATAAGAGTTTTTATTGATCAGCTATTAACTGCTAAAAGTTGGTATAGAGGTAGAAACCCAGATGCAGCTGAAACTGCTATTAAAACAATGATAAAAGATACTTTAAACTCAGACGAAGAATTAATGAATATTTTAAATACCGCAGCTTCAAGGGTTAATCAAACAATTAGATAAATATGAAAATTAAAAAAATTTTTATTTCAATAAATACTTTATTGTTTTTATTTGTAGCTAAAATAAGTAATGCTCAGCCTTTAATCAACCCAGGTGATCCAAAATACCGAAAAGGTAATTATGAGCTTAATGATTTCGTTGAGTTGATAATAAGAGCATCAGATCTAATTTTACGCTTTGTTGGCTCTTTAGCTTTACTATTTTTTCTTTATGGTGGACTTATGTTTTTGCTTTCATCTGGTAACACAGAACAGGTAAGTAAAGCTAAAGGAATTATAAAAGCTGCTGTTATTGGTTTAATTATTGTATTTGCAAGTTTTTTAATAATTAGTTTTGTATTAAGCGCATTAAATATAGACTGGGATGGAAGTTTTATTAATATATAAATATGACTCCAGTTTTTACACAAAAGAAAATCAATACTGAAGAAAAGGCCGGAGAAAGATTAAGGCAAGCTAGAAATTTGTTAAATTTAAATTTAAAACAAGTTGCTAGTAAAACTGGGATAAAGGAAGAATATTTAATTGCTATGGAAAATGAAAATTTTTCTTCTCTACCTTCAGGTTTATATGGAAAAAACTTTATTAAAAAATATGCTCAATTCTTAAAAATTAATCCCAGTGAAATAATTAATAAGACACCTTTTATAGATAAAGAATTACAAGCAGATCCNTTTTCAAAAAAAATATTAAAAAGCAGAAATTTTTTAGTTTTCCCTAAAATTGTTCGCAACTTATTATTAATTTTAGTTATTTTTATTTTCTTTTCCTATTTATCTTTTTACCTTTTAAAGGCTCGTGAAATGCCTGAACTAGTTATTTATGAACCTCAAAATAATATTTCAATTGAGGAAAACATAATAGAAATTTCTGGAAAAACTGATCCTAATGCTAATTTAACTATTAACGGTAGGGTAATAATATTAGAAAATGGTGGTTATTTTTCCACAGATATAGATCTTAAACAAGGCATTAATCAAATAAATATTATTTCTCAAAAAAAATATAGTCAAGAAAATATTAGAGAAAAACAAATATTAGTTCAATAATATGGAAAAAAACAATTATGGAATATTTGATATTAACTTAATATTAAATAAACTAAAAATTAAGGAATCTTTTAAAATTGCTGACCTAGGTTGTGGTAAATTTGAATATTTTGTTAAGCCATTAGCAGAAAGAGTAGGTAGTGATGGTCTAGTTTACGCAGTTGACATTTTACAAGATACAGTAGAAGATATAAAAAAATCTGCTTGGCAATATAATTTAAAACATATAAAAGCTATTTGGAGTGATTTAGAAGTTTATAGGGGTACTAAAATTAATTCTTCTTCCCTTGATAGAGTATTATTGATAAATGTTTTAAATCAATCACAAAAGAAAAAAGAAATATTACAAGAAGCAATTAGAATTTTAAAAACAAATGGGCTTTTTTTAATAATTGATTGGCAGCTAACTGCCTCACCTCTTGGGCCAGAACCAAACAGAAGAGTAAACCCAGAGACATTAAAAGAAGTAGCTTCCAGATTAGGTTTAAAATTAGTTGATGAATTTAATCCTGGTCCTTATCATTTTGCATTAATATTTAATAAACTATAAATATGAATAATTTATTATCCCTATCTTTTTGGTTTAATCTAAGACCACCAGCAATGTTAGAAACTTTTAACACTTTGTTTCTTGTTTTCTTAGTAATATTGCTAATTTTGTCCATCACTGCCTTTTATTTTAAAAAGAAGAAGAAATTATACCGATCTTTCTGGTTAAAATTTTATGATTTTACGGCTAGTAATTTAATGATAGGTCTAATTTTATTCTTTTTTAGTTGGCAAGAAGTGCCTTTTCTTTCAGCTAGGTTTTGGCTTATACTCTGGTTTGCCTTAATAGTTACCTGGCTTTATTTTCTTATTAAACATCTTAGAAAAATCCCTAAAAGAAAAGAAGAGGCCGAAAAAAAGAAAAGTTTTGATAAATATATTCCCAAATAAAAAATTACTAAAAACCTACTGATAATTTAATTAGTAGGTTTTTTATTTCTTAGTTTTAAAATAATTAAATTCATCAAAAAATTAAAGCCTAATCTTATTGTTTTTACTGAGCTTTTTCTTGTACTATAGCGATTATCTTCCCAATCAACGGGAATTTCTTTTATTTTAAAATTATTATATAAACTTAAAATAATCCATTCAGTATCAAAAAACCAAAAATTATTCTTTAATTGCGGTCTTATAATTTTATAGGAGTTTTTATCTATGGCCTTAAAACCGCATTGAAAATCATTTAAATTATGTTTAAAGAATATTTTAGTTAAAAAATTATAAAACTCTGAAGTAAAATTTCTGTAAATACTTCTTTTTATTTTTGAATCTTTAAGTAATCGAGAACCAATTACAAAATCAGCTTTATTTCTTATTATTGGTTTTATTAAATTATTTAAATGTTTTAAAGAAACAGATAAGTCAAGATCCATATAAAGTAGAATATCTTTTTCTAAAAACTTATCAAAACAATACTTTATTGCGCCGCCCTTTCCTGCCTTTCTTATTTCTAAATACTTAATTTTATTTTTATATTTTTCCTCTAACTTCTGGGCAATTTTAGCTGAATTATCGCTTGAGCCATTAATCATTAATACAACGAAATAAGAAAAGGGGGCTGATTTTTTTTCTAAAAAGTTCATTAATATCTCTACATTTTTTCTCAATATCTTTTCTTCATCTTTTATTGGCAAACATATTAATACTTGCATATATTAATTTATTTTTTTAAATATTATAGCTGTTTTATCTTCATAGATGTTTTTAAAATTTTCTGACTCTTTAAGAAAGTCTCTTAAATAATTTTCATTCACAATATCTTCATTTCTAAAACCGAATAATATTTTTTCCCATTTTTTAAACTCTAATTTTTCCTCGTTAGATCTAATTAAAAATAATTCAATATTATGCTTATTGATCATTTTAATGGTCAACTTTTTATCTTTATTTCTAAAGTCTGAATATTGCTCCAAGATACTTCTATCTTTATATGGATAATGAGGCATTCTACCATCTATAAAAAGAAGTCTTTCTGGATATTTCCAAATTAAATAACCACCCCATCCATAATTATTATAAAGATTAAAATCTTTTAAATCATCTCTATATTTTAAAAATTGTGTAGCTTGACAAGGATAGCGATAACAAAAATGATTGAAAGGATCTGTATGCCAATTAATTGTTTTGAAATTATTAAAAGATAAAAGAGAAGTTATTATAATAACGAATAAAATATTGATAATAAATACAAATCTAGGCGGTTTTAATTTAATAAACTCTTTTGAATAAAAAAGTAAAATTTGAATTAAAAAACCTAAATTCACAATAACAAATAAAGGGAAATGTCTTCTAGATTTAAAAGCTAAAATAAAAAAGAAAAAGTATAAAAATAAAGACCATAAACTCATTTTTTCATTTTTTCTTTTCTTATCAATTATATAAATAAAAACAAAGGCTAAAGAAATCGTTAAATATAATAACTGATCATACATAAAAGGATAACTAAATTGAGATAACCATTCAGCAATATTGCTTAAATAGTAAGTATTACTGTATTCAAAAAGTGATTTATATAAATCCGCTCCATATGGATTTATAAATGTAATAACTAGGGTTATAATAAAAAACAATAGGAGAATTTTTTTCTCTTTTTTTTCTAATCTTCTTCCAATTTGACAATTTATTTTATTTAATATTTTTTCAAAAAAATTATGAGAAAAGATAATTTTCATTAAATACCAAGAAAAAAATAAAGCTAATCCTAGTATAAAACTACCATGTAAATTAACCCAAATAAAAAATAATATAGGTAAAATAAATAAATACTTCCAATTTGCTTTTTTTTCATAATTATAAATTATTAAAAGCAAAATAGAAGTAAACAGTAAAGCAAATTCTTGTGGTCTTAAACCTAAATGAGGGGAGGAAAAATATATACCAAAAATTAAGGGTAAAGCTGCAGCAAAAAAAACTGCTGGTCTATATTTATATTCTTTTAAGGTTGGAATTATGGCTATAAAAAAAGCTAAGAGAGCTACAACAACAAAAAATAAATGTAGTGATAAATAAGAAAAATCATATATTAAATACATTAAAACTTCCATTAACCATTCATGATCAATCCAGGACTGCTTATACAAAGTAAAATTATAGTGATTAAGTCTTGGTGCATCACCTTTTTCTAAAATATCTTGACCTACTTTAAAATGCCAGCCCAAGTCTGGATCTAAATAAGAATAGGAATTTTTTAGTAAAAATGAAAATAAAAAAAAGCTAATACTTATCAAAAATATAATCAACAATATTTTCTTGGTATTCATAAGTTTTACTTAATTATTTATTAATATTATATCACACCTTAAAAGCAGCTTAAATAATAATTTTTATTGTTATATTTTAAATTATATGTTAAAATTTTAATATAAAAAAATTAATACTAGAAAGGTGGTGAATTATGATTAAAAAATTAACAAAAGGATTATTAACTCTTTCAGTTTTTGCTTTATTACTTATCCCTATTTTTGCTAATGCACAAGCCCCTGAAGGTCATTATACAAATATAGGTGATGATCCTCTATATTTAGATGAAAATTTACATCCAAGAGAAGCAGCTGTTGGAATTATTAACCTTGTTTTATCATTTTTAGGTTTAGTGGCTGTTGTAATTATTTTAGTTGGTGGTTTTAAATGGATGACTGCCGGTGGAAATGAAGAAAAAGTTGGAGCAGCAAAAAAACTATTAGTAGGAGGTTTGGTTGGTTTAATAATTGTTCTACTAGCTTGGGGTATTACTACTTGGTTATTAGACACTATTCCAGATATAACTCAATAAATCAATGGTTCTCAACTTAATTTATTTGGGAACCACTGTCTGGGGCATCAAAATTGACGCCTCAGGCAGTGTAATAATATTTATATGATTAAAAATTTATCTAAAATTCTTTTAATTTTTACTTTTTTATTTATCTTAACTACTCCTGTATTAGCACAAGATATATTGGGAATTAATATAATTGATCGAGAAGTAGTTTTAAGCAACGACGATCCAAGAACTGTAAGTGTTAAGATAATAAATATAGTTTTATCCTTTTTAGGATTAATTGCTCTTGTTGTTGTTTTATTTGGTGGATTTAAATGGATGACTTCTGGAGGAAACCAAGAACAAGTCGGCCAAGCAAAAAAAATATTAATAGCCGGATTGATTGGGCTTGTTATTATTTTACTATCATGGGGTATTACTAATTATGTTATAACCCAAGTTACAGATATAACTACTTGGCCTTAATTTTATATTTATGAATTTCAAATTTTTAAAATTAATATTTCCTATAATCGTTTTAAGTCTACTTTTAGTTAGTAGTAATTTAGCTCTAAGTCGTCAAGATCATTCTGAAACTGGTTATGGCTTAAACACTACAGCAGGCAGTATACCAGCATTTGGTGATCAAGTAAGTCAACAAGAAGATAATTTTTTACAAACCAGAACCGGTCAAATAATCGGTTTTGTTTTATCATTTGTTGGTGTGTTATTTTTAATATTAATGATATATGCTGGCTTAACCTGGATGACTGCCGGTGGTAATTTAGAACAAGTTAAAAAAGCTAGAAGTTTAATGATTAATGCAATTTTAGGATTAATTGTAGTAATGGGTGCTTATGCTATTACTGCCTTTATTGGCCAACAGTTGATTAATTAAAATAATTTATGCGGTATTTTTTTGTTTCACTTTTTATATTTTTATTTTCTTTTATTGTTTCTCCTGTTTCTGCTTATGATTTTATTGATAATAGTGGTTTATCAAGCACTGCTGGTCCTGCCGGTTATAACTTAGATACTGACGAAAATACTTTAGAACAAACCCTAGCTAGAAATATTACTTTAGTTCTAAGTTTAGTAGGGGTGCTTTTTATGATACTGATTATATATGGAGGAATTAGTTGGATGTTAGCTCAAGGTAGTGATGAAAAAGTCAATAAAGCCAAAAAAATAATTACAGATTCTATAATTGGATTAATTATAGTAATTGCCGCCTATGCTATTACTTATTTAATACTAGAGTTTATTCTTGATATAACCTGGCAAGCATCAACTACAGAAATCCCTGAATAACTTTTATTTATGTTTAAAAACTATAACAAAACTATTTTAAGCTTTTTATGCTTAATTTTGTTATTGTTTCCAATTTTAGTCTTTTCAGAAAATAATCCAGATAATTATGAGGAAATAACTAATTCAAAAAATCTGCAAGATTCTTTCGGTAAAGGATCTATGGTTGAAAACATTGCAGGTGAAAGCGGTTTTAGAATTGACATAGAAGATGATGCTTTTATTTCCAGTTTTGTTGGTACATTAATTAATGCTGTTCTTTCTATATTAGGAGTAATCTTTATTATTTTAACTATCATTTCAGGAATTCGCTGGATGACAGCTGCCGGTAATGAAGAACAGGTTAAAAAATCTAAGTCAGCGATCAAACAAAGTCTTATTGGCCTTTTTATAGTAGTTGCTTCATGGGGTTTTTGGGCTATAATTTTAAGAATAATTAATCAATTTTAATAAATTATGAATAAAAATATAAGTTTTAATATTTTTGCCTTACTTATAATAATTGTCTTTTTAACCTTACCCTTTTTTGTTTTTGGTCAGCAAACAGTAATTAACAATAATAATCAGGACCCAATGTCGCTTTTAGAAAGAGTTGCCACTGGCCCTTATAGTTCCGAAACTGATTCCGATACGGTTATGAGAACAGTTGGCTTGATAATTAATATAGTTTTAGGTTTGTTGTCCGTTATATTTTTAGTTTTAACAATTTATTCAGGAATTCGTTGGATGACAGCCCAGGGGAATGAAGAAGAGGTAACTAAGGCTAAAACTATTTTAAAACAAGCAATTATTGGCTTAATAATTGTTATATCTTCTTGGGGTATATGGGAATTAATTGCCCGACTTTGGTTAAGTAATCTTTAAATATATGAAAACTTTTTTTAAATTATTCTTCTTTTTAAATCTACTCCTATTTCCAAAATTATTTCTTAAATCAGAAAATAATAGTGGGGGTGGCTTAGGTGAAATAATGGATAGACATGTAGGAAACGTAAGATCAGAAGCTGGTGTTGGTAGTGTGCCACTGGGAGTAACAATTGGTATTATCATTCAGGTTATATTATCTTTACTAGCTACAGTTTTTCTTATATTAGTTATTATGGCTGGGTTTAAATGGATGACTGCAAGTGGTAATCAGGAAGTAATTTCTAAGGCAGGAAGATCATTAAAAGAAGCAATTATTGGCTTAGCAATTGTTTTAGCAGCTTATGCTATTACTTGGTTTATATTCAATCAACTTGAGTTTGCTGGTGGTTTTGGTATTGGTAGTGGACTAGGTGGTGGGGCAGATTAAAATTTAAATTAAATTTAAGAAAAAAGCGCCGTTTGTTTACGACGCTTTATTTTTTTAGTATCCTCTTTGCGTTAACACAAAGGCATAGTTGTCGCCTTTGTAATTAACTAAGAGGCGAGGATTTACGCTTTTTACAACAGTATTTGTTGTGCGGCTACCTCTTTTGAAGTAGCATATATACTCACCAGGAAAAGGCAAGTCTATCACAACACTGCTTTTAGGCTCTAAAGGAATATCAGGCAATTGAAGGCCTGAGGAGTGGCGAATAACCGCCGTTACTCCTCTATGAAACTCATTCACAATTATTCCTTGTAATTGTCCTTTTTCCTGAGTATTAACAGNTGTACCGGTTGTTGGCTCTTGTGCCCACTTCATTAACATGTAGGCATTAGCACCTTCATAGCCATTACGAATGTTTCCTTGGAAGAAATCAAGGTTTTCCTTTTGTGTCATCTTAACCAACATTTGGTCTTCGGCAATCTGCAGGTTAAAGAGAAGATCATCGATACTCTCAATCCTGTTGTCAAGATTTTTGGCTTGACTGGGATACTTTTCTGATTGATACAGATAAGCAAGTCTTGAGTCATTTTGATCAATTTTTTCCTTGATTTCTTCAACTTGACTCAAAAGGGTTGAAGCATCAACTCGTTGAGGTCTTCCTTTTAATTGGCCAAGCTCCGCCTTAAGTCGTCTGTTTTCATTTTCAAGACGAATAATTTCCTTATTACTTTCACTTTGAGAGNTTGAGAGAATACTTTCTCTTTCTCTTTGTAATCTACTAAGCCTTGTTTCATACTCAGTTTTCTTGCTTTGTGTAAGAGTAAGCTGATCTTCAATTACATTGGTGTTTTTATCACCGCTGTAGAATTGAATGCCTCTGCGACTTACTTGGCAAGAGGAAAAATTAATTGCAATAAAAATAATGCTCAACAAAATTAATAGTTTTTTCATGATTTCTCTTTTTTAGGTTTATATTTTGTTGTTTATGTACGATTTTGACATCAAATTATATTATCATTTTTTTATATTTATGTCAATAATGTTTTCCACAGATTATTGTTGACATATTTAAAGCTTAATGCTATAAATTGAGGTTATAAATCCCCGCTTGTTATTATAAGCGGGTTTTTTATTTAAAAAATATGTATTTGAAAAAATTGAAAAATGACCTTATTCCATTTAATGAAAAAATTCAAGCTATAATTTTATTAATTATTGCCTGTGTTTTTCAGTTTCTTTTATTTTTCTCACCTCAACTAGCTAATGAGGCAGTTGCTAGAGATAATAATAGGATGATAAATCTTGCTTCATTGTCTAAAAGTAATAATATGGATGATTCTGTTTTAAATTATATTGAAAATAAGCAGGTTTTTAAAAATCCTTATATTACAATCAAAGAAGAACCTATAGAAAATGAAGAAGTAGAAGAAATTATTGAAAAAGAAGAAATTATTAATGAAGTTTATGTTGTTTCAACTAGTGTTCACGCAATTACAGCCTATAATTCTTTACCTGAACAAACTAATTCTCAACCCTGTATAACTGCTAATGGTTTTAACGTTTGTGAACATGGTATTGAAGACACGATAGCCGCTAATTTTTTACATTTTGGTACAAAGGTAAGAATACCAGAATTATTTGGAGATAGAGTGTTTATTGTTCGTGATCGTATGAATAAAAGATATCCAAACCGAGTTGATATTTGGATGCTAGAAAGAGATGATGCAATTGAATTTGGTATAAGACGAGCAAAAATTGAGGTTATTGATTATAATTAAATAATAATCTATAGAAATAAAAAAATCTTGAAATATATCAAGATTTTTTTATTTATCTATTTACCTTTTTATAATTAAAAAAAGAATGATAATAATGATTTATTTCTATTCTTTTTTTCTTGTTTTGCAACTGTAAGGGTTGTTTTTAAAACTGAATCTGGGATTAAAGACATACTGTCAATTTTTTCTTTTACTAAAAATTCTGCAAATTCAGGAAAGTCACTTGGTGCTTGACCACAAATTCCTACCTTTTTTTTATTTTTCTTACATTTTTTAATCAAATCTCTAATTAATACTTTTACAGCTTCATTTTTTTCATCAGATTGTCCAGCAATATTTAAATTAGGGCCGGTATCTCTATCAATTCCTAAAGTTAATTGTGTTAAATCATTAGAGCCAATTGAAAAACCATCAAATATTTTAGAAAAATCATCAGCTAAAGCAATGTTTACTGGTAATTCAGCCATTACATAAACTTCTAAACCATTTTTTCCTCTTTTTAATCCTTCATTTTCCATAATAGTTAAAACTTTTTTTCCCTCCTCAATTGTACGACAAAAGGGAATCATAACTTTTACATTTTTAAGTCCCATTTCATCTCTTACTTTTTTTAAGGCTTTGCATTCAAGTTTAAAAGCTTCAATAAACTCTTTTGAATAATACCTACTTGCTCCACGCCAACCAATCATTGGATTAGCTTCCTTTGGCTCAAAAGCACTTCCACCAATTAAATTTGCATATTCATTGGTTTTAAAATCAGACAAACGAACAATTGCTTCTTTAGGATATACAGANGAAGCAATCATAGCTACACCATAGGCAAGACGATCAACAAAATATTGAGATTTATTACTATAACCTGCTGTTAATTTGTCTATTTTGTTTTTTGCTACTTTATCTTTTAGATTTTTATAATGAATTAATGCTAAGGGATGAATTTTGATATAATTGTTTATAATAAATTCTAGACGAGCTAGTCCAATACCATCATTGGGAAGTTTAGCGCTAGCAAAAGCAACATCTGGCTCACCAACATTTATCATTATTTTAGTTTTAGGTTTTGGTAGATTTTTTATATTAGTTTTCTCTATTTTATAATCTAGCTCTCCACTATATACAAAACCCTCTTCTCCTTCTGCACAGCTCACAGTTACTTTTTGTTTATTTTTCAAAGTTCTACTTGCATTATTTGTACCCACAACACAGGGAATACCCATTTCTCTTGAAACTATAGCAGCATGACATGTTCTTCCTCCTTTATCAGTAACAATTGCAGAAGCAATTTTCATAATTGGTTCCCAATCAGGGTCAGTCATATCAGTTACTAATACTTGACCAGTTTTAAAATTTTGAATGTCTTTTGCGCTCATTATTCGATTTACCTCTCCTTTACCAATTCTACTACCAACACTTTGACCACTTACTAATAGTTTAGATTTTTTAGGTAAATGATAGCGCTCTAAATAATTTGTATCAGTCTGACTTTGAACTGTTTCTGGTCTTGCTTGAGTTATATATAGTTTTTTATCTTTTCCATCAAGAGCCCATTCAATATCCATAGGCCGATTATAATGTTTTTCAATTATCATACCCCATTTAGCTAAAGTTTTTACCTGATCATCACTAATTGAGGCTTTAATTTGATCTTTATGTAAAACTGGAATATTTCTAACAGGTTTTATACCTTTATTATAAATCATCTTTTCACTTTTTAAACCTATATTTTTTGAAATTATTGACATTGTTGGTTTAAAAACATAAAATTCATCAGGATTTACTCTTCCTTGAACTATGTTTTCTCCTAGACCATAAATAGAATTAATCATTACCACTTTGTCAAAGCCGGATTCAGTATCAATTGTAAACATAACTCCTGACGAACCTAGATCAGCTCTAACCATTTTTTGTACACCAACTGATAAGGAAACTGAAAAATGATCAAAACCCTTGTTTGTTCTATATGAAATTGCTCGATTAGTAAATAAAGAAGCAATACATTTTTTAACAGCTAATAACAACTGTTTTTCGCCCTTAATATTTAAAAATGTTTCTTGTTGTCCAGCAAAAGAGGCGTCTGGTAGGTCCTCAGCAGTAGCACTTGATCGAACTGCTACATCAACATTTTTTACATTACTTTCTTTAGATAATTTATAATAAGCCTTAGTCACTTCATTTTCTAATTCCTTTGGTAATTTAGCTTTAAGAATAAGCTCTCTAACTTTTTTTCCTCTAGTCATTAAATTATTTATATTTTTAACATCTAAATCAGAAAGTATTTTTTTTATTTTATCTTTTAATTTTGCTTCAACTAAAAAATTATTAAATGCCTCAGAAGTAGTGGCAAAACCATTTGGAACTAATACGCCTTTTTTTGTTAATTTCTGATACATCTCCCCTAAGGATGCATTTTTACCACCAACTCAATTTTTTTACTTTTTTTCATAATTATTTTTACTTAATTTTTTTATAAATAAATTATATCACAAATTTACACTTTACTAAAATTTAAATTTACGTTATAAATAATATGTAAAGCGAACGTGGCGGAATTGGTAGACGCGCTTGGCTTAGGACCAAGTGGGGTAATACCCGTGAGAGTTCGATTCTCTCCGTTCGCACAATTATATGTTTTATATTCTTCATAATTGGCAACCACCAAATATACTTCTGGAAATTGGACCAATTACTCTATATTGGTATGGATTAATAATTGCGGTTGCAATTTTACTTAGCTATTTTTTAGTTTTAAAAATTTCTAAATATTTTTTAATAAAAAAAGATACTTTAAATGATCTTTTTTTATGGTTAATAGTTTGGTCAATAATTGGCTCTAGGATTTATGAAATTTTTTTAGAATGGAATTATTATTTACAAAACCCTTCTCAAATTTTAAAGATTTGGGAAGGAGGGTTAGCAATTCATGGAGCTATACTAGCAGGTTTAATTGTAATTTATTTTTATTCTAAAAAATATAAAATTAATTTTTGGCGTATAACTGGATTAATTGCTCCAGGATTAGCTCTAGGACAGGCGATTGGTAGATTTGGAAATTGGTTTAATCAGGAATTATATGGACTACCCACAAATTTACCATGGGCAATACCTATTAGTATTGAAAATAGAATAGTTGAATTTATTGATTATCAATATTTTCATCCTACTTTTTTATATGAAAGTATTGGAAACATTTTAATTTTTATTATTTTAATAACATTAATTATTAGGTTGAAAAATAAAGTTAATTTAGATTATTTGGGAAAAATAAGTTTTGCAGTTTATTTGTTTCTATATTCAGTTTTACGTTTTTTTATAGAGTTTATACGTTTAGATCCAACACCAGACTTATTTGGATTAAGATGGCCACAAATTTTTAGTCTTTTAATGATTATAATAGCTATAATTATTATAAAACCGATTATTTTTAATAAAAAATTGACTAAAGAAAATAACTAATATATAATATTTTTGTCTGCGGGTATCGTATAATGGTTTATTATGTCAGCCTTCCAAGCTGAAGATGGCGGTTCGATTCCGCTTACCCGCTCATATGAAAAAACAATCCTTTAAATTTGGATTGTTTTTTTATATTTAAATTAATAATTTCCGAAATCATAATCCACTATTTTTTTTCTGATTGGGCCTTTAAATAAAATATAAATTGACATTTTTAATAACTTCCATAATGAACATAAATGACCCTCTTTTTCCCATCTTCTTGTAGAATAATAAAATATTGTTGAATTTATTATCCTAAATTTAGTAAACTTTTTTATTCTGCTAGCATATTCATGGTCTTCACCTACTAAAATACTTTCATCAAAGCCATTTGCTTTAAAGTGATTACTTTTTTCTACTATTATTGCTGCACCAACAGATAAGGGCTTAAAATACTGAAATATATAAGCAAAAAAATTATATATTACATTATATATTTTATAAATATTTTTTCTAGAGTTAAAACGTAAATAAAAACCAGCTATACCTAAATTTCTATCTTTAAATTCAATAATTGTCTTATTTAAAAAATTTTTTGGAAACCTACTATCAGCATCTAAAAAAAACAATAATTCACCTTTAGCATATTTAGCTCCAGTATTTCTTTGATGTGCAGGACTTCTTTTTTTACTTTTAACAAAAACACATTTATTTTCCTTAGCAATTTCTTCAGTTTTATCCTTAGAATATCCATCTGAAACAATAATCTCAAAATTTTGATAATTTTGTTCTTTTAAATTTTGAATAATATTAGCTAAATTTTTTTCTTCATTTAATGTCGGAATTATAACTGAAAGCATAAATTTTATTTAATATTAGCTAAAATTAAATATAATTTTCTTGTATATATTGATAAGCCGCTAAAGCAGCCTGAGTTCCTTGTCCACTAGCTACTGGTATTTGTTTAAATGTTCCGCTAACAACATCACCAGCAGCAAATAGGCCATCTGTGCGTGTCATATTGTTTTTATCCACCATTATTTGACCAAATTCATCAGTTTCAATTAAATGATCAACAATTTTAGTATTAGCCTTTCGACCAATTTCAATAAAAATACCATCAGTGTTTAATATTTCTTCTTTATTACTCACATTATTAAAATATTTTATTTTTTCAACCTTACTTTCCCCAATTATAGCTTTTGTGTCTGCATTATTAATAATTTCTACATTTTTTAGGGTTTTTACCTTATTCACCAAAGAATCAAAAGCTTTATACTTTTCAGATCTGTTTAAAATATAAACCTTACTAGCAATTTTTGACATAACTTCAGCAGCATCAAAAGCTGAGTTTCCTCCACCAACAACAGTTACTATTTTATTTCTATAAAATGGTCCATCGCAATTGGCACAATATGAAATTCCTTTGCCATTAAATTCATTTTCTCCTTCAATTTTTAACTGTTTAGGTATTAATCCTAAAGCTAAAATTACAGTTTTTGTTTTATATTCTTCATTTTCAGTGAAAATTGAAAAACTTTTATCCTTATTTTTAACTACCTTATTAACTTCTTTTTCTTCTAATTTTGCTCCAAAAGAAAGAGAATGTTCTTTTAATCTATTTATTAGATCAAAGTTGCTTATAGTTTTAAAACCAGGATAATTTTCTATATCATTAGCCCAAATAATCTGTCCACCTATATTTTTACTTATAATTAAGGTTTTCATCTCTCTCCTTGTGGCATATATTGAAGCAGTAAATCCTGCTGGACCGGCACCAATTATTATTAAATCATGCATAAAATTTATTTAATTATTATAAGTCTAGGAAAACTTAGACTTAAGTTTTTAATAAGAAAATGTTCCTTGAGGAACATTGTTAAATTTGTAAAGGTGGACCATAAGGGACTCGAACCCTTGACCTCTTCCATGCCATGGAAGCACTCTAGCCAACTGAGCTAATGGCCCAATTATTAAATGTTCCTCAAGGAACAATTAATTTAGTAATTTTAACATTTATTTATTATTTTCATAATTTTTGCTAATATTAATTAAAAAATAAACTTAAAGTAATTAATATTGACAAAATTATGTTTTTGTGTCCCCACCAGGAGTCGAACCTAGATCTAGAACTTAGGAGGTTCTTGTTTTATCCATTAAACTATGGGGACCTGATGGGTTTAATATAAATACTATATATTATTTTATAATTTTTTTCAATAGGCTTTACAAAATCAACGAATTAAAATATAATAATATTAGTATAAAATAATAATTAATAATTAACATCTACTTATTATAGATGATTATTAAATTTATGTTTAAAAAAGAAAAAAATTTAGAAAATTTTAAAAACGCTGAAACTATTATTGGTGCTTCAATAAGGGTTAAGGGTAATTTTAATGGACAAGGAGATGTTATAATTGAGGGAAAGCTTGATGGTTCACTTAAAACTAGTGCTAACCTTTTAATTGGCGAAAAGGCTAAAGTTACCGCCAACGTAGAGGCAAAGGAAGCTTTTATTAATGGTGAAATTCAAGGTAATTTAAAGGTTAAAAATTATCTATCAATTGGTAAAACAGCTAAAATAGTTGGCGATGTAGAATGTGGCGAAATATCCATATCTCGAGGAGCTTTAGTTAAAGGACAAATGATTATTAATGCTGACAGCGCTAAGGATCTTGAAAAAAAAGAAACTAAAGAAACAGAAAAATAATAAAGTAGTAATTATTTTAATTAATTATGAATCTTTTTGTTTATGACGATTTTTTAAATAAAAGTCGTTACAATCGAGTTCTTAATAAAATAGAAATTAGATTAACAGACTTAGGTCTAAACGGTAAAATTCTTCGCTTAGGTTCAATTAAAAATACAAGTTCATTAATTCAACAGGAAGTTAGAAATGGCGCAAAAAACATAATTGCAGTAGGTAATAACTTTACTGTTAATAAGGTTGTAAGTGCTTTAGTTGATAATAATTTAAGTGATTTATTTTTAAAAGACGTTTTATTTTCATTAATACCGGTGGGTGATAATCAATCAATTGCTCAATCTTTAGGTATTGAAAAAGAAGAAGAAGCTTGCAATATTATATTAGCTAGAAGAATTGAGAAAATAAATATTGGTCTTGCGGGAAAAAATTATTTTATTAATAAAGCAGAAATTAAAAAGAGTAATATTTTACTTGATTTTAATGATTTTAAGGTCGAGGTTTCAGATAAAAATACTACTTCTATATATAATTTATTTGATAATACAGATATATTAAACAAAAATATAATTTTTAATAATAATAAGATTAAAGTAGTAATAACAAATAAAAATGGAGATTTAAGTTATTTACAAGCTGATAATTTACAAATTAACGGTGAAGATTTAATGCTTATTGATAATTCAATTACTATTAATTTGCCAAAAAATATTGGTTTATTAAAGAATAAATTAAATGTAATAGTAGGTAAAAATAGACTTTTTTAAATAAAAATTTATATCAAAAAATCCACATCAATAGTGGATTTTTTGTTTTATATTAGATAAATTTACACTCTAGTTACTTCTTCTTGTTTATTATTTTTTTTAAATACATAAACCTGTTGTAGACCGGTTAGTAATGTAACTATTAACCAATAAAGAGTTAATCCACCTGGTAACTGTGAACCAATAACAATTGTTATAACTGGCATAAAATAAAGCATCTGTTTGCTCATAATTTCAGCCATACCCTCTGTTTTGTTTTCAGTTTTTTCCTTTGCTTTTTTCTTTTTATTTAACATCATTTTTGCTTGCCAAAATTGGGCGCCACCTGCTAAAACAGCAATAACAATATTTGGAGCTTCTAGATTTAAAAAACCAAAGGCTATATAATTTATACTCTCTGGTTGAAAATTGCTCAAAAATGGATATACTAAATCTAAATTTTCGTCTACTCCACTTCTAAAAACTCTAAAAACAGCAATTAAAAACGGTAATTGAATTAAGAGTGGTAAACAAGAAGAAAAAGGATTAACTTTTCTTTCCTTATATAATTGCATTAAAGCTTTACCTTGTTCCTCTTTATTATCTTTATGTTTTTTCTTTATTTCTTCAATTTCTGGCTGTATCTCTTGCATTGACTTTTGTACTTTAATTGATTTTTGTGATAAAGGAAAAAGAATTGCTTTAATAATAATAGTTAAAAGTATAATAGCTATTCCTAGATCTTCAAAGGAAATAGTACTATACAAAAAAACTAATAAATTTAAAATAGGTTGAAAAAATAAAACATGAAAAATTTGAAGCATATTGATTAAATTAAGGCACAGGATCGTGACCACCTTTATTAAATGGATTACACCTTATAATTCTTTTGATAGTTATAAAACCACCTTTAAAAATACCATATTTTCTTATCGCTTTAATGCCATACTCAGAACAAGTGGGCGTAAAACGACAAAAACCGTGTGGATATAAATATTTAAATGGTCCATGATCAAAAGATAGTGTGTTTTGATATATTTTAATTATAAATACTACTAAGTAACGTGGATAATAACGAAAAGGATTTTTCATTTTATACTATTAAATTAAGCTTTTTAAAAATTTTAAAAATTTCATTTTTTACTTCCTTAAAATCTTTTTCATTTAGATCTGATAAAGTTATAATAACACAATCATAAGACTTAATACAATCTTTATTAATTTCTGTTAGTATTTCTTTTATTTTTCTTTTTATTAAATTTCTTTTTACTGCGCTCTTATTAATTTTTGCACTAACTACAACTGCAAATCGATTATTATTAGTTTCGTTTTTTTTTACTTTAACTCCGACAAACCGCCCATAATAACTATGGCCGGTTTTAAAAATTTTAGAAAAATCACGATTTAATTTTAATCGATTTTTTTGTGGCAACATTTGCCTATTATTTAGTTAGTTTTATTCTTTTTTTGTCTCGCCTTTTTTTTATAATTGCCCTGCCAACTAATGTACTCATTCTTTTTCGAAAACCGTGTTTTTTTTGGGCTCTTCTTTTATTAGGCTGATAGGTTCTTTTCGGCATATATATCTATTACTATTTAAACTAAAATAAGATTATCACGATTATTTTTATTGGTCAATCTTTTAAATTCATAATTAATTAAATGTTATCCCCTTTTTATTAACATCTTTTAAACATTGTCTACCCTTGTTAGTTTTGTTTTAATTACTTATAATATAAAAAGAAAAAATAAATTTTTAAATATGAATAATGATCAAATTTGGGAAGCAGTTTTAGGTGAAATAGAAGTTAACTTGTCTAGAATTAATTTTAATACTTGGTTTAAAGATACTTTTCTTGATTCTATTAATGAAGAAAAAGCTATTATTGGTGTTCCTAGTGCATTTGTTAAAAAATGGTTAGAAGAAAAATATCATAAAAATATATTAAGTTCTTTAGAAAGAATAACAGAAAAAAAAATTAATGAAATTATTTATAAGGTAGAATTAAAAAAAATTAATACTTCGAATAATTCTAATGAAAAAATATTAGGACTAGAAAAACAAACACCAAACATTGAAATAAAAGAAAATAAAAAAAATCAAAATGGAAAATTTGGTTTAAATCCTAAATATTTATTTGAAACTTTTATTGTTGGAAAGGGAAATGAATTAGCATATGCTGCTTGCCAAGCGGTTGTTAAGGATTTAGGTAAGTCTTATAATCCACTTTTTATTTATGGAGGAGTTGGTTTAGGAAAAACACATTTATTACAAGCAATTGGTAACGAAATGATGAAAATAACTAATAAAATTTTATATACTACAAGTGAAAAGTTTACTAATAATTATATTCAGGCAGTTCATACTGGTAAAGCAAAGGAATTTAAAAATTTATATCGTAAGGTTGATTTATTATTAATTGATGATGTTCAGTTTATGGGTGGTAAAGATGGAACCCAGGAAGAATTTTTTCATACTTTCAATGAACTTCAACAAGGTGATAAACAAATTGTTCTAACATCTGATAGACCACCAAAATCCATGCCTGCAATTGAGAAACGCTTAATTTCAAGATTTGAATCAGGAATGGTGGCTGATGTAGGAAAACCAGATATTGAAACTAAAATAGCAATTATTGAAAGTAAATTAGATGAAAAAAAATATTCTTTAAATGAAGAAATAATAAATTATATTGCCAATAACATTCAAAATAACATAAGAGAACTTGAGGGGGCATTAAATAAAATTATTGTTTGGCATCAAATGAGTAATAGTTTGCCAGATATTAAAAGTGTTAAACAGGTTTTAGGTGATTATGTTTCAAATATTCAAACTAAATCATTATCCCCTAAAGAAATAATAGATGCTGTTGCTAAATTTTATGAAATAACATCAAAAGAATTAATTGGTAAAAGTAGAAAAAAAGAGTTGGTTTGGCCAAGACAAATCGCTATTTATTTAATACGAGAAGAGTTACAATCCTCATATCCAAATATTGGTGAGGTTATGGGTGGAAGAGATCACACAACCGCTATGCATGCTTATAATAAAATAAATAGAGAAATAAAGGAAAATAATAATGAAAGAATAAAACAAGAAGCTGAATCTATAAAACAATTACTTAATAAATAAGTTGTTAATATCTAGTTTATAACTTGTTTATAAAATGTTATTAAATTAAAATAAATAACTTATTAACATATTACATAATTATTTATAAACATACTAACACACAGATAAATTTAAATTATAAACAATAATTCATTAAATAAAAATTACTTATTAACATATCCCCAGACCTTATTACTATTATTGTTTCTTATATTAATTAATAAATAAAACATATGAAATTTATAAGCCTACAAGACAACTTAAAAAAAGGATTAAATATTGTAGGGAATGTAAGTGTAAAAAATATTAATTTACCCATATTAAATAATATTTTAATTAAAACCTATAAAAATAATGAGGTTGAACTAATTAGTACAAACTTAGAAATAGGTATTAGTCATAAATTTAGAAGTAAAGTAGAAAAAGAAGGAGAATTTACAGTTGAATCTAAAATAATACATGATTATATAAATTTATTACCAGGGGATAAAGTTTCTATTGAAAATAAGGATGATGAATTACTTGTTAAGTGTGATAACTATAAAACTAAAATTAAAGGTGAATCCGCCAAGGAGTTTCCATTAATACCTACAATAAAGAAAGATGAATTTTGTTTAATTGATTTAATGTCTTTTAAAAACACATTAAATAAAATAGCTTTTTCAGCTTCAGTTGGTGATAATAGACCTGAATTATCTGGTGTATTATTTGATTTTAAAAATAATAATTTAACTTTAGCAGCTACTGATAGTTATCGATTGGCTGAAAAAACTATAAGTGTAAAAGAAAATTCTTTAAATAATAAAAAGGTTATTATTCCAATTAAAACAATTCAAGAGTTATTAAGAATTTTATCTAACTTAAATAATAATGAAAAAGAAATTAAAATTTGTTTATCAGAAAATCAAATATTATTTGAATTTGATTCTATAAATATTATATCAAGATTAATTAATGGAAATTATCCAGACTATAAACAAATAATCCCAGATAAATATGTTACTGAAGTAGAATTAAATAATAGTGATTTAATTAGAGCTATAAAAGCCTCTTCTCTTTTTACTAAAACAGGTATTAACGATATAATATTAGTTATAAAAGAAAAGGAAATAATAATTAGTTCCTCATCAGGTCAAAGTGGAGAAACCAGTATTAACCTCCCTGCTATTATAAATGGAGAAAAAAATGATATAACAGTTAATTATCGCTATTTACTTGATGGTTTAAATAATTTATCTAGTGAAAAAGTTATATTAAAATTAATCGATTCACAAACACCGTGTTTATTAAAAAATAAAGATGATGAAAATTATTTATATATAATTATGCCAATTAGGCAATAAAATATAAGTTAAGTAAAAATAGATACTAATTAAAGTATCTATTTTTTTATAAAATATTATAATATAAACTAATTTATAATTAAATTTATTAGATCAATTTCAATAGTTTCATTTGTCCAAGAGAAAATATTACCCTTAATTATATAATCCCCTGAATCAGGTTTTTCATTTATTATAAAACTAATTTGTTCTTCATTATTAACTAAAATATTATTAATTAATTGTTTTTGATCTTCTTCTTTTTCACTTATATATAAATTAATTGAAGAAACTGATAGTGGATTATTAATATCTACGTTAATTGATAAGGGAAAATCTATTTCATTTAAACTTATCCCACTAGAAGGATAAGAAATATTAGCTGAAGGAGTATCTAAATTTATTTCATTTGGATTATTTAAAATAAAATTTATATTTTCCTGTTTACAATTATAAATCTCATCACAAACTCTAACGCTTAACTTATGTTCACCACTTTCTAAAAAACTAATATCTTTAGCTAAAACTTCTTGTAGTTGATTACGTCTTTCCCATAAAATATTATTAATAGAATATTCTGTTAAAATAATTTCTTTTGTTGCTTGAGCACTAATACTAACGATTAATTCACTGCTATTTATAATAGTCCCTTCACTAGGTGTAATTATTTCAAGTTCAGGAATATTTTCTGGTGAGCGTGAATCATCAGCTTCCTTTGGAATAATAAAATTTTCAAATTCCTCATCTTCTTTTGCCCATTTTTCAATAGCATTTTCCCAAATAACATATTGTGGATCCCTTTCAGGGTTTTCTGGTATAGAGCCTAAAGGATCTTTTCTATCAACATAATGAAGAATTGAGTGGTGTTTAAAGACTTCAATCTCTTCAATTAGTTCTTGTGGTGTACTTTCATCTGCCATTAAACCAGTTATGGAATCAATTTCATAAGTTTCTTTAATAATTTCAATTTCACCATCTAATATATCTTTTCCCGTTCTTATATCTTCTGGTTTATTAAATGTTTCTTTAGGGTGATCTTTTAGAGCATATAACATGTATTCATTCCATATAGGAGCTGCTACAGTGCTTCCTCCTGCCCCACGAGCCATTTTATCATTATTACTGTTTCCTACCCATACACCGGTCACTATAGACGGTGTGTAGCCTATAGTCCATGCATCACGGAAGTCATTAGTAGTTCCAGTTTTAACAGCGACCTCTCTATCTGAAATATTTAAATAACTACTTAATCCAAAGGTAGTAGATCTTGCCTGATTATCTTTTAAAATATCATTAATTTTTCTAGCACTTTGTTTAGTTAAAACTTTATTTTCATCTTGTTTATATTCTTCTAAAATATTTCCATTCCTATCTTCTACTTTTAATATAGAGGCGTGTTTATTAACTAAACCTTCTCGAGCAAATGCACTATAAGCATTAACATGTTCTAATAATTTTACTTCTCCTCCACCTAAAACTAAAGCTAAACCAAATCTTGATCTATCTTTAAAAGTACTATATTGCATATTTTCTGCTAAATCTAAAACTCTTTCAATATCTGCTAAATAAATAGCTTTTACAGCAGGTATATTAAAAGAACTAGCTAATGATCTTTTAATATTCACTGGACCTCTTTCTTGATTATCATAATTTCTTGGAGTATATGGTTGATCTGGATTTGTAGAAAAATTTGTTTCAACATCATATAATATAGTATTTTGAGTATAACCTAATTCAAATAAAGAAGCATAAATTAATGGTTTTAAAGAAGAACCAGGTTGTCGATTACTTAAAGCTACATTAACTTGACCATCAATATCACTATTGAAAAAATCATATGAACCTACCATGGCTAAAATTTGACCAGTTTTTGGATCAACACTAACCAAAGATGCATTAGTGGCTTGATATCTTTCTCCATAATCATCAATTTTTTCCTTAATAATTTTTTCAGCTTGTTTTTGTAAATCCCAGTTAATTGTAGTATATATTTTTAAACCACCTTGTTCTATTGTTTTTTCACCATAAGTTTCAGCTAATAAACTTCTTACATACATGACAAAATGAGGTGCTTCAATATTAGTTTGTGGTTTAGCAAATTCAATTTCATAACTTTGAGCAGCATTTTTTTCTTGTTCACTAATATAGCCTTGTTCATGCATAATTCTTAAAATATAATCTTTTCTACCAAGTAAAATATCTTTATTAGGACCATAAGGTGAATAGAAACTAGGAGCTTGCGGTAAAGCAGCCAGTAAAGCTGCTTCAGCTATATTAATATCTTTAACGTTTTTATTAAAATATTTTTGACTAGCAGCAGCTACACCATAAGCATTGGAACCATAAGGAATTTCATTTAAATACATTTGTAGAATTTCATCTTTAGTAAATCTACTTTCTATTCTTTGTGCTAATACTAACTCTTTTATTTTTCTAGAATATTTTTTTTCTGGAGTTAAAATGGCATTTTTTACAAATTGTTGTGTTAAGGTTGAGCCACCAGCTCTTTCTCCTCTTAATAAATTAGTAGCTAGAGTTCTAAAAATAGCCCATATACTATAACCTCTATGACGATAAAAATTTCTATCCTCTATTGCTATAGTTGATTGCTTAACATGGTCAGGAATATCTTCAAGATCCATTAATGTTCTTTTCTCATCTCCGTGTAATTCATATAAAACATGTTCACCACTACGATCATATATTGTAGTAGTTTGAGCTATTTCTCTATCAATTAATTGCTCAGGATTAGGTAAATCACGAGAAAACCAAGCTATTACTGAAAAAATACTAATAACTCCAATTAAAAATAA
>SL_3KL_010_SEDDRAFT_10000654_pt1 | contig 29334 bp, 24 predicted proteins | sample SodLakKL_010_SED_2_FD_10381 | JGI IMG/M metagenome (IMG submission 10381)
CTAAAACTATCGCGGATGTTAGACCTGATATGCCCGCACCGCCAATTTTAATTATTTTACTATCATCTTTATCACTCATTTTTCCTTTTATTAATCTGATTTTCTACTTTAAATTTTATCACAAAACAAAAAAACCGAGCTATTCTTGGTTTTCCTTGATCTAAGTCCGCAGGGGCGCCAGGACTCGAACCTGAAACAAGGGTTTTGGAGACCCTTATGATAGCCAATTTCACCACGCCCCCATAAACGACACTGTGTGCCGTGGAATTTTAAATAGAGCAAAGACTATTTAAGTTTCATTTTATGCAAAGTGTGTTTTTTACACCATCTGCAATGCTTTTTGAGTTCCATTTTTTCGTTCTCGATGTTTTTCCCTTTCTTAACCTGGATATGATAATTCGCTTTTTTACAAACGCCACACTCCATCTTTAAAAAAGGTCTTTTTGTTTTTGTAGTCATATTTTTATATTACTTATTCTTATGAGCCTGAGGGGAGGATTGAACTCCCGGCCTTTCCCTTACCATGGGAATGCTCTCCCACTGAGCTACTCAGGCAAAAAGTTGTGGGCCGGGAGGGATTCGAACCCCCGAAGGCGTAAGCCAGCAGGTTTACAGCCTGCTCCATTTGACCACTCTGGTACCGACCCCTTTTTCCGATTTGCTTCGCCATTGTACCACAAAATCGCCCTACTTTCAATAATCGCCTTTCCACTCATCGATCGTAAATGGTTCTCCATGCCCGGGATAGATAAGAGTTTCCTTAGGTAACTCTTTCTTTAGTCTGTGAATTGTCTCTTTCATCTCCGCATCTGACCCTCCCGGAAGATCCGTTCTCCCGTGACCGTCCACAAACAAAACATCGCCTCCCATCAAAAATAACTCTCCCTTCAAGCAGAATGAGTCCTTTGTATGCCCCGGGGTATGCATTATCCTTAAATCGCTGTCTCTTACCGTTATCTTCTCTCCTTCTTGAAGATTCTCTATTATTTTCGCCCCAGTTCTTTCTTCTACTTCCCTGTTTGCCATCACATGATCAGGATGGCCGTGAGTATTCACGATATATTTCGGCTTAATTCCGGTTTTCTCTATTTCGCCTATTATTTTTTTGGCATCTGCTCCCGGATCAACAACAAGCATTTCTTCTCCATTATAGAGAAGGTAGCAGTTTGTCTCCAACATTCCGACAACAATTCTTTTTATTTTCATATAATGGCTTCTATTTTCAGAAAGAGATAAAACCTCACTAAACAGGCCAATCTTCAATCATAATCGTTTTTTTCTTTTCCTTAATGGGAAGAAGTTGATATATTTCTTCGGTCACAAAAGGAATAAAAGGGTGTAGCGTCTTAATTATTCCCTTAAGCACCTCTAGAAGAACCTCTTGTCTTGTTTTGCGCGTCTTTTTATTTTCCAAAACCTCTTTCGATTCCTCTAATACTTTGTCGGCAAAATTATGCCATAGGTAATGATAAAGATTTTCTGCAGCGTGAGAAAACTGATAATTTTCCAACTGCTCTGTTGCTTTTTTAGCAGTTTTTTTGAAACCATCAAAAATTTCTCGGTCCTTCGGGGTCCATTCCAGCTTTTCTTCCGCGTTATAATCTTCTGTGTTCATAAGTACAAAACGAGAAACATTCCAAAGTTTGTTGGTAAAGTTCCTGTATCCCCTTATCCTGTCCTCTGATAATCGAATATCCGTTCCCGCTGTTGCTCCTACAATTAAAGAGATTCGTGTTGCGTCCGCACCGTACTTTTCCACCATGTCTAGCGGATCTATTGTATTGCCGAGAGACTTGCTCATTTTTTTACCCTTCTCATCGAGAACCAATCCATGCAAGTAGACATTTTCAAAAGGGATGTCGTTCATATGGTAAGTTGTCATCATCACCATGCGAGCAACCCAAAAGAAAATTATGTCATACCCTGTCTCCATAACACTGGTCGGATGGTAGAGTTTGAGTTCACTGGTTTCTTCGGGCCAACCAAGAGTGGAAAAAGTCCATAGTCCGGATGAAAACCACGTATCGAGAGTATCCGGATCCTGTTTCCAACCCTTTCCTTCCGGGGGCTCTACGTCACAGTAAACTTCCTCGTCCTTATACCATACAGGGATACGATGCCCATACCAAATCTGTCTACTAATACACCAATCTCTGAGATTGTCAATCCAGTGGTAATATATTTTTTGAAACATTTCGGGAACAATTCTGATCTGTCCGGTTTCTATCGGCTTCCGCATCAGTTCTTTAAAGTTTGTTTCTTGCCCATCCTTTATCCCTTCAATATTTGACTTTTCAATCCGAAACTTTTTATTTACATCGATGAACCACTGTTCTTTGATTTGCGACTCAATCAAGCCCCCTCCTCTACTGTTTACCGCAACACTGTGTCTGTAATTCTCATCTACTTCGGAAAGAAGATTTTTTTTCTTAAACTTTTCGACAATAAGCGGCCTTGCTTTTTCAATTTCCATTCCGGAAAACTCTTTGGCGATCGAAAGTAGCTTCCCGTCAAAATCAATAATCTGTTCTTTCTCTAAATTGTGTCTCTCGGCTATTTCAAAGTCAGTTAAATCGTGCCACGGAGTAATCGTCATTACTCCCGTTCCAAATTCAGGATCCACTGCTTTATCTTTAATAATGATTGCTTTAACTTTGCCGTTAATCCACTCAACTTCTATTTCCTGTCCATGTTTATAATCTAAATAACGCTTGTCTTCAGGGTGCATTACTACATACTTGTCACCAAATTTTGTTTCCGGTCGTGAAGTGCCAATGATAAATGGCCCAAATTTTAAATAATAAAAAGAAGTTTTTCTCTCTTCTCTCTCTAGCTCATCATCCGAAACATTAGTTTTCATAAGGGGGTCCCAGTTGACAATTCTTTGTCCGCGGTAGATAAGCCCTTGTTCGTACATCCTCTTAAATGCCGTTTTTACCGCCAAGTTCCGCTTATCATCAAGCGTAAATGCTTCTCTGCTCCAATCAAGGGAAGCTCCCATTCTTTTAACTTGGTTGACAATCGTATCGTGGCTCTCTTGAGCAAAGCTTTCAACTCTCTTTAAAAACTCTTCTCTTCCCAAATCGTGCCTCGTCTTCCCTTCCTCTTCGTAGATTCTTTTCTCTACTTTACTGGAAGTAGCAATAGATGCATGGTCCGTTCCCGGAATCCACAGCGCCTTTTTCCCCTTCATTCTATTGTAACGAATAAGGATGTCCTGGTAGGCAATCATTGCCGCATGCCCCATATGCAAATTCCCCGTTACGTTCGGAGGTGGCAGAACAATAGTAAAAGGCTCACTCCCTGCAAGGTTGTCGGGATTAAAGCAGCCGGTCTCTTCCCAAAACCGGTAAGTTCTTCCTTCCACTTCTTGAGAATTATACTTCTTCTCCATTTTTCTAAATTATTAAAACTTTTATTCTCATTAAATTTAAGAAGACAGAGGTATTGTAACATAAAACTGAGAACCTTTCCCTTTTCCTTCCGATTCCGCCCACACTTTTCCTTTGTGCATCTCTACAAACTGACGAGCGATGTAAAGTCCAAGCCCCGCTCCTTGTATCCAGTGTTTTTTACCTGCCCCCCCACGAGAAAATGTTTCAAAAAGCTTTTCTACTTCCTCCTCGCTCATCCCTTCCCCCGTATCTTTAATTGATATCTTTAAATAATCATCTTCCTTTTTCACGGAAACCGTCACCTCTCCTTCTTGTGTATACTTAATAGCGTTATCGATAAGATTAATCATTACGTTTTCTATCTTTGAAACATCTATCTCTATCTCCGGTAGCTCCTCTAACGGTTCTTTAAAAATCAACTCCACCTTTTTTCCGTTCAGAGAAGGCATCATCCTTTCAACCGTGTTTCGGATAACCTCTACAAGATTTGCCTTTTCTTTTTCGAATTCTACTCTTCCTGCTTGAATGCGAGAAATATTTAAAACATCGTTTACCAGTGCGATAAGTCTCTCGTTTGCCTCATAAACGCTTTGTAGCACTTTTCTTTCCTTTTCCTTATCCTTCTCATAAACTCCCTCACTTACCATCGAAAGATGTCCTTTAATAATGCTAAGTGGTGTTCTTAGCTGGTGTGAAACGATAGACATAAACTCTGTTTTTACTTTATCGAGACGTTGTAGTTTTCTGTAAGCCCTTTTCAGTTCTTTTACCTGCTCTTCTACCTTTCTTTCTAGATTTTTTGAAAAGTCCTCCACTTTCGAGTAAAGCCAAGCGTTCTGTAAAGCAACAGAAAAATGATAAGAGAGATTTGAAAGAAGATCTAGATCTTGATGAAAATAAGGATCTCCCGATTTTTTCTCTCCCAAAACTATTATTCCGACTATCTTCTCCTTGAAAATCAAAGGTAGACACAATTCTGCCTCTATTTTATTCATGTCTTTTAAAAGATGTTCTATTCTTTTCTTTTTTTCTTCATCGCTCTCTTCACCTAAATAGAGCACTAATTCTTCATAGACAAGAGGCTTTTTGTTCTTTTCAAGCCATTCTGTTAAAAAGTTGTCTCGTACCAAAGAAATTCCATTCTCTTCTTTGAATCCAATGTTCTTTGCGATAGCAAACTTCCCCGCATCCCCCTCTCTTAAAATAATTACAACCCTCTTCGTTTTTAAGGTTTCAAGTAATGTGGAAGCAATGAGATTTGTTAATTCTCTCAGGTCTAATATTTCCGTTAACTCTTTTCCCAAACGCTTAAGTGTTTTTTCCGAAGAATAAAATGAGTAATAAAGATATTTTCCCGCAAATTCTTCGAATGCAGAGAAAAGAGGGTGAAAGAAAAGTGCTGAGATTGTTGTCGCTCCCACCACCTTAAGGGCAGAAGGAAATCCCAATAATAATCCCAAAAGAAAGAGGCTGTACGCGATTAAAGCAACTGAAACAACAGAGAAGGTATAGACCAGTCCTCTCCCCGCGGCCACACGAATGTCCATTAGGCGATGCCTTAGAATGGCATAAGAAATAAATCCAATCAGAATAAGTGCAGCGAGAGGCCCGAACCAAACAAACTTATAAATCCCCAAAAAAGGTAATAACAAATTAAAAGTTCCCCCAAAGAGCGCCGAAAGTGCGCATCCCATAAAAAGATATTTTAGCTGTATTCTTTCATTTCCTTCACAGAAAAAATATTTTTTTGCCAAATTCCGGAAAGCCCATCCCATCAATACTAGAAAATAGAAAGCAAAAAAATAAATCCCTGGACCGTTTATTATCTCCCACGGATTTAACAAAACTCTTTTGACAGTAACTTCAGGTAAAAATATGCAAACAGAAACAATAACAAAAAAAACATTCACCAGTATTTTTTGATATTTTTTTGGAATATATTTTCTTTCCCTGTAGCTAACACTCTCCGGAAAAATAGAAGAGAAGTAAAAAAAAGTAAAAGCTATTAATATCGCGCTAAAGTAACTCATCTGAGCCCAGAAAATACCCCTCTCCACAGTAGGAGCTATAAAGCACATCGCATTAGTAAAAGACCAAAAAGCAACACTTAAAGTTACCCCTCCAAACCATATTGCTGCCTGTGATTTTTTTCGAAAAAGGACAAAAAAAGACAGCAAAGCACTGATTACCGTAATAAAAGACAAGAGAAAAAAATTAAAGTCTGTGGGTAAATGATACTGCATTCTGTGAATAATACCATAAAAAAAAGCATAAAAAAAGAGACCGAACTTAATGCTCGGTCCTTTGCTTTCAGTTAAGCGACTATAGTCCTAATATTCATTCTTTTTGGGCAAACCATTTGTACAGCTGATCGCTCTCTTCTCGGAATCTTTCTTCTATTTTTCTAGCATCTACTATGGCCGCTACTGTGGGAACACCCTCTTGAAAGCAAACAGTTTCTCCAATTTGCTCAAATGGAAAAATGAGCTTTATTTTATCAAGGAATTTTTTTACAACTACAATATATCCGTATCGAATGTTTCTTTTCATTGCGGAAAGGTATACGTCGCGATAAAGCAACATCGTAGTATAAAGACGATAGTCAGGCCGAGAAGTATCTACCAAAACCCGACTTATTTCCAATGAATTCTTTTTCTCCAGAAGCTCTTCATTGACGAGATCTTTAAAATCTTCCTCGATCATAAAAACTCCATCAGGGAAAATAATTCTTGAGTAGCCAATCATCCTCCCATTTAGAAATACACCCACATGACGAGCATACTCGTCATAATGATCATAATCCATCTCGTGAGGGTTAGGAATCAACCACCCCAATTTCTCCGCGAAGATTCGGTACCTCACTTTATATGCTTTCTCACGTTCTTTTTCATCTAGTTCCTTTGTTATTAGATTTTCACTTTCTTCGCTTTCTATTATTCCAGCTATAATTTCTTCGCCAAATATTCCTTCTCCCAATTTTAACACCTCCTATTCCAAGATTTTTTCGTGCAAAATTCTAGGCTCGAAGTTTCTCATAATATGCTCCCTAGTTAGCCCTATTCCGATATGAAGCAGGGCATAAGTTGCAAAAACCAAAACTACTACAATAAGCGCCGTGTACAATATGCGCACCATTCTCTCCTCCCCTCAAGCTTAATATATATAAACACGTTTTATTGAGCGTGATATTTTTTTAGTGTGCGTCACCTCCTTTTTATTATTTATTTTATAGCACAATTTCAACAACTTTTCAAGCAAGAACAAAAATTTTAGGCCGCATTCACGCGTCTGCAATTTTTCCAGTAAATCATTTGCCTTCTTTTTGTAAAGAAAAAGAAACAGCGTTCTTAGTCAGAATAATCTCTTGTCGGTTTTCAGTTTTTTCCTTCATCAAACACTACCTATCGTTTACCTGCGAAAAATAATAAAATCTTGCTCTAAAAAGAAAAGACGCTACTTTTATTTGTAGCGCCCGCCCAAAGATTTTTTATTTTTTCCATTGCCATGGGGAGGTGGCTTGTGTGTATACCAGAAAAAAAACAAGAAAAGCTACAACCAATGGAACAATAATTCCATTGTTCCCGATCAAAAATAATGGTAAGGCATAAATCACAAAGGTTGCCATTGCCAAAACTAGTGCCTTAACTGCTGCTTCTTTTTTTGAATTATATCCAAGTATTCCCCAAAAAAGACCCAAGAACAGAACCAATCCCACGCCAATTGTTGAAGAGACAAGCGAGAGAAAAAGCATTTTTACAACTCCTCCTTTCAAATTCAATGACGCAATTATTTAATGTTCAATCCTCCTTTTTGTCGTTTAGTTTATAACACAATTTAAACAACTTTTCAAGTCATGACGAGAAATCAAAACTACAATCAAGAAAATTCCACTATTAAAAAACTATTTCTCATCCAGTCTTTCCGTGAGATAATTCTTCAACTCTGCCACCTTTACTCTTTCTTGCTTCATCGTGTCTCTATCTCTTATGGTCACCGAATTGTCGGACAAAGAATCAAAATCCACCGTAACACAATACGGTGTTCCTATCTCGTCTTGTCTTCTATACCTTTTTCCAATGCTTCCCGATACATCATACTCGCACATCCACAACTTCTTCAATGAATCATATATTTCTCTTGCCTTACCGGTAAGATCCTCTTTGTTTTTAAGAAGAGGAAAAACAGCAACCTTAATCGGTGCCAATCTTTTATCAATTTTCAGTACTGTTCTTTTTTCTCCCTCTACCTCTTCTTCGGTAAGAGCGTTATCTAAAAACATAAGAAACACCCTGTTTAGCCCCGCCGATGTTTCCATGATGTGGGGAGTGAATTTCTCATCGGTTTTTTCATCGGTATACATTAAGTCAACTCCGGAGTGTTTTGAGTGTTGTGAAAGGTCCCAATCTCCTCGAGTATGAATTCCCTCAACCTCTTTAAATCCTCCAAGACATTCAAAATCAAACTCTATATCGTATGCCTGCGAAGCGTAGTGAGAAAGAACCTCGTGCTTGTACCATTTAAGCTTCTCTTGCGGAATGCCGTACTCTAAATACCACTTCCATCGTAAATCTTTCCACATTTCATACTTTTCATCCATCTTATCGGGATGTAAAAAGTACTGCATCTCCATCTGTTCAAACTCTCTTGTTCGAAAAACAAACTGCCTTGCGACAATCTCGTTTCGAAAAGCTTTACCAACCTGAGCGATACCGAAAGGAAGTTTAGGGTGAACAGAATCCATCACATTTTTATACTCCAAATATATCCCTCCACAAGTTTCGGGTCTTAAATAAATCACGTTCTCTTCGGAAAGTACGTCTACCGGAGAACCGAGATTTGACTTAATCATCAACGAAAACTGTCTTGCCGGAGTAAGCTTTTTTGAACCGCAGTTTACACACTTCACCTTTTCGTCTTTTTTTAATTTATTCAGCTCGTCGTTAACAAAATCAATGCTTGCCTTATCGGCGTCCACTCCAAACTCTTCGAGAATGTGATCCGCGCGCATCCTCTGCTTGCAATCCAGACAATCCACTTGCGGATCATCAAATCCCTCTACGTGTCCGGATGCAACCCATGTTGTAGGGTGCATAAAAATTGCACTATCTAATCCGTAAATGTCGTCTCGAAACTGAACCATGTGTTTCCACCAAGCATCACGAATATTGTTTTTTAAAATTGTTCCGTAATGCCCGTAATCGTAAATCGCAGCCAAGCCACCGTAAATCTCTGATGAAGGGAAAACAAAACCCCTCCTCTTGCAGAAAGAAACTATTTTTTCAAGACCGGATTTTTTTGTCATGTTTTTTAATTTTTAGATTAATAAAAAAGCTCGTCTTAACAACCAAAATTTATTGATTGCTAGAACGAGCTTTCCCCGCGGTTCCATCTAGCTTGCCTTGATTGTAATCAAGACCACCTTTTTTCTGTCAGCTTAATATAAAGGGGTGCCAATCTCCCGCAAACCGACTGATCACATTATAACAAACCTTCAAATTATTTTCAAGTCTTCCCTACCTCATGATAACGGAGATACTTGTATGCTTCGCCAAAGAAAAATACCAGAGAAGAAAGAGCCATAAGTATAAATACCTCGAAATAACTAATGGTTTCAAAATTAAAAACTTCTTGGAAAAACGGTATTCTAATCACCGCTACTTGTAAGAACAGTGCAATCAGAATGGCAAAGATTAGATACTTGTTCTTGAAGAATCCTATTTTAAAAACAGAACGTTTCATATCTCTCATATTAATTGCGCGGAAAAGTTGCGTAAATGCCATTACGCTAAATGCAGCAGTCCTTGCTTTTTCGATACTAACCTCTTGGTAATAATTGAATGCTAAAAGTGTTAGTGTTGCCATAACAAATGCCGTTAAAATTAGCACGGGAAGAACATCTATTGTTAAAATACCCTCGTTCTTGTTTCTCGGCTTTTCTTTCAAAATATCACTGTGTCCCGGTTCAGCGGCAAGGGGTGCTCCGGAAAAACCGTCAGTAATCAGATTAAGCCATAATATCTGTGTGGGTAAAAAAGGAAGCTGCCCACCAAGCAAGAGAAGTGAAGTGATAATCGTTACATGCTCCGCAAAGTTTGTGCTTATTAAGGTCGTACTGGCTTGTTTTGTGTTGCGAAAAACAATCCTCCCCTCCTCTACTGCATTAACAATAGAAGAAAAATTGTCATCTGCTAAAATAATATCTCCGGCTTCTTTGGTTACATCCGTTCCTGAAATCCCCATTGCTATCCCGATATCCGCCTGCTTTACCGCCGGAGCATCATTCACTCCATCACCAGTCATTGCGACAATGGCTCCATTTTCTTGAAGAGTTTTAGCAATTTTTAGCTTCATATGAGGGGTAAGTCGTGCAAAAACATTGACCTCTCTTATCGCCCCTTCAAAATCTTCTTCGGACATTTCGGAAAGCTCTTTTTGTGTTAAAGCTCTTTCGTCGTCTCTGCTTACCAAACCTATCTCACGAGAAATTGCCAAGGCTGTCCCCTTGTGATCACCGGTAGTCATAATTACTCTTATTCCTGCTTCTTTTGCCTTTTCAATCGCCTCTTTTACTTCCGGTCGAGGAGGATCAACTATTCCAACTACACCAACTAGCACTAAATCATTAACCATTTCTTTTTCTATCTCCTCCGTTTCCTTTGCAACTTCTTTGTAAGCAATTCCGATTGTTCTCATCGCTTTTCCAGTCATTCTTTCAACGCGGTCCATTATCATTTTTCTGTCGTCTTCCTTTGTCTCTCTAACCCCTTCTTTTTCCTGAATATGGCCAACTCTCTCCATAATCTCTTCAGGTGCCCCCACAACGTAAATTTGTTTCTCCTCCTTTCCATTTAAAAGAACGGAAAGTGACGCTCTGTATTTAAGCTTTGAGCTAAACGGCATGTCATCCATTTTTCTTTCTTTTTCGTGAATCAACTCCTCGTTTAATCCCGCCTTCTGCGCAAGGACAACCAAGGCTGCTTCTGTTGGATCTCCAACAATCTCGTACTTTTCTTCTTCCTCTTTTTTGGTAAGCTCCGCCTCATTACAAACCCCGGCAATGTGAAGAAGTTTCTCAAGATTTGGTTTGTTAAGAGGGGTTATCACTCTTCCTTCTTTAATAAACTTTCCTTCCGGAATCCACCCTTCTCCTGTAACATCTATTTCCGTTCCACTGGCAAGAACGATTTTTCTTACATTCATCGTGTTCTGTGTAAGAGTTCCCGTTTTATCGGTCACAATATGATCTGTGACGCCCAGCGTTTCGGTTGCTGGAAGTTTTCTAATAATAGCGTTTCGCTTAGCCATTCTCGTTGCTCCTATCGCGAGAACGACCGACAGAATTGCGGGCAAACCTTCGGGAATTCCGGAAACAAGAGCGGCAATTGTAAAACGAACCGACTCTTGAAAACTTTCCGAAAGTCCTACTACTTCTTGAAATCTTATTCCTTGAGTATAGAGAGAAAGAAGAAAAATGAGCAGAGAGCTACCAAACGCAAAAAAGGCCATCTGTTTGGCCAATCTTCCTACCTTCTCTTCAAAGTGACCTCCTCTTTTTTTAATCTCACTAATATCTTTGGCAATAGAACCAAAGGCGGTTTCGTTTCCGGTAGCAACCGCTACTCCTTTCGCTTTTCCTCCGGCAACAAAAGTTCCCATCCAGGCCATGTTTTTCTTGTCTCCCGTATCGATATCTTCTGCTACCGGTTCAGTGTGTTTTCCTACCGGAACCGATTCTCCGGTAAGAGAAGCTTCGTTCGTTCGAAAGTTTTTGGTGTAGAAGAGTCTTACGTCTGCCGGAATACGTGTTCCTTCATCCAAGACAATTACATCTCCGGGAACGATGTGTTTTGCTGAAATCTCCAAAAAGTTTCCCTCCCTGTACACCCTCGCCACGGGGATGATCATTTTTTTTAGTGCTTGAATCGCCTTCTCCGCTTTATACTCCTGAAGAAATCCAAACCCTGAGTTTAATAAGATAACTGCCAGAATAACATAAACATCTATCCACTTTCCGAAAACCGCAGAAATGACCGCAGCGGCAATTAAAACATAAACCAGTCCGCTTCGAAATTGTTTTAAGAAAATAAAGATAGGATGAACCTCCTTTTTCCCCTTCAGTTCATTCTCACCATACTCCTCCAACCTTTTCTCGGCCTCTTTTTGTGAGATTCCTTCAGGATCGGAAGAAAGATTTTCAAAAACTTCTTCTGTCTTTTGTGCATGCCAGTTTTTCATTTCAATTACTTTTAAATATTTACTTTATAATTTTTCCCTTTTTATCTCTCCACTCTGCTATCTTTCGGTGATCACCTGAAAGTAAAACAGAGGGAACACTTCTTTTTTTTCCATTAATGGTGATGTTCTCCGGTCTTGTGTACTGTGGACACTCCAAAAAACATTCCCCCCTTTTTCTTTCTTGCAGAAAACTTTCCTTTCCCACCACTCCGGGAACGAGACGGGATACAGTTTCCAAAACAACCATCGCCGGAAGCTCCCCTCCCATCAGTACGTAACTACCAATTGACAACTCTTCATCGGCAATATACTTCGCCACTCTCTCGTCCACCCCTTCATATCTTCCGCAAATCATAATAACCTGGTTGTATTCTGTAAGTTTGGTTGCTCGCCTTTGGTTAAACCTTCTTCCTCTCGGAGTAAACAAAACAACTCTCGTTTTATCTCCTTTTCCCTTTAGAGATGAAACCGCCTTGTGTATCGGCTCCGCCTTCATTACCATTCCTCCTCCTCCACCAAAGGGAGTGTCATCCACTGTTTTGTGTACATCATCGGCCCACTTTCGTAAATCATGAATCTTCACCTCTATCTTCTTCTTCTCAGAAGCTTTTTTTACTAGGCTTTCTTTGAGATAAGAATTAAATACTCCAGGAAAGATAGTTATAATATCGAAGCGCATATAACTGTTAATTAAAAACGGTGCTATTTGGAATATAATAGCACCGTTTAGGAAATTTATGAAAGCCTTTAAAGTTTGATATCTTCCAAGCCTTCTTTTTTGTTTTCGGAAGAATCATTCTTTGGCTGATAGCTTCCTCCACTCGGTTCAATAATCTTCAGATTAACCCTTGCTTTACGCTTAAGGCCAATAATACGAACCAAGTTCCTGATTGCTCTTGCGGTTGATCCTTCCTTTCCGATAATTTGTCCCATATCGTCAGGATGAACCTTCAGTGCAAGAAGCACTCCCATTTCGTCTACTTTTCTTTCGACTTCTACTGCGTCAGGATTATCTACCAAGTTTTTTACAATAAACTCCAAGAAATCCTTGTCAGAAGTTTCTTTGGTCATAATTGTGTGTTTTTATCGTACAATATAGCTCGACCTTTCCTACCGATTTACGGTAAGTTACTAACGGCATTCTATCTTTTTTCTAAAATTCAGTCAACCCTGATCTTTATCTTCAAATTTTTGCCGGAAGATTGTTATTCTATTTTTCTTCTTTCTCCGGTGATTTCTCTTCTCCTTTTCCCTCATCTGTCACGTGCTCTTTCACTTTATTTTCTTTTGCAGGTTCCTCCACGTTTTTTTCTTCTTCCGCTTCTTTCGTTTTTTCATCGTCCTTAGGTTTTTCTTTAGACTCTTTTTCAGCAGTTTCTTTAGTTGTCTCCTCTGCTTTTTCCTCGGACCCCTTCTCAGGAGAAACTTCTTCGGCCGGAATATCGCCTTCTAAAGGCTCTTCCTTTTTTTCCTCAATAGTTTTTTCCACCACCTCTTTCATTTCTTCTGCATTTTCCGTATCCGAAGCTCTTTTTTCCTCTTTTCCCGCAATTACTTCTTTTCTTTTTCTTGTTATCGAAACTACATTCACCTTTTTTCCTTTAATTGCTCCTTTTTTGATGAGAAGATTTTTTACTACCCCTGTTGGTTGTGCCCCTTTCTCCATCCAGTAAGCAACCCTTTCTTTCTTGATTTCACACTCCTTGGTAAGGGGGTTATAAAATCCAACGTCTTCAACAAATCTTCCACCTGAAGGGGGATTGTTTTTATCAGTGACTACTATTTTGTAAAAAGGTTGTTTTTTTCTCCCTTTTCGAAAAAATCTTATTTTTAACATGTGCTTATGGTACGAAACTTTTTAATGTTTACTCTTCAACTTTTCCCATGCTTTTTTTGACAACGCTTCTTTTGCCGCTTCTTCTTCTGCTTCTTTCTTTGACCACCCTTCTCCCTGTCCAATCGACTCCCCATTAAGGAAAACTTCTATAATAAAGTGCTTTTGGTGGTCCGGACCATCCGCTCGCAAAACTTCGTAGTTCGGAGTGATGCCGACATCTTCTTGTGTTTTTTCCTGAAGTTCTGATTTCGGATCACGGTACAATCCTAGTTCTACAATCCGAGGAAGTCTTGATATCAGGTTTTTTTCAACAAAATCTGCGGCAATTTCGTATCCTCTATCCAAATAAATCGCCCCGATTAACGCCTCAAAGGTATTTGCCAGAATACACATCCGAGCTCTTCCTTTTTCTCTTTTTTCTCCCTTGGAAAGAAGAAGAAAGCGCTCGAGACCGAGTTTATCGGCAGTATCTCCAATCTCTTTTGTGTTCACAAGTGCTGCCCTCCAAGTAGTAAGCTCTCCTTCGGATTTTTCCGGATAGTTAAAATAAAGATAGCTGGTGACAATTAACTCCAACACCGCATCTCCTAAGAATTCTAATCTTTCGTTTTGACCAAGATTAAAATCGGGGTTTTCGTTTAAATAAGAGCGGTGGCAGAAAGCTTGAATAATTAAATTCTTGTTCTCAAACTCCACTCCTATCTCTTTTTCCAATTCACCGAATTTTTCTTCCATGCTACTCTTTGTTATCTTCTATCTCCTTGTAGACGGTTCCCAAAACACCATTTACGAAACGTCCCGAGCTACTTCCCCCAAAACTTTTTGCCAGTTCAATTGCTTCGTTAATGGCAACTTTAGGAGGAACTTCCTTTTCATCTCCATAAATCAACTCATAAAGACCCATTCGCAAAACATTGCGGTCAATTGCTGTAATCTTTTCAAGGGGCCACTCCGGGGCAGCAGCTGAAATAATCTTGTTTAATTCTTCTATGTTGGAAATCACCCCCCCAACCAAACTGTAAACAAATTCAGCACCTTTAACTTTTTTTTCCTGCTCCTTTATGTTTCTCTCGACAATAGTTTTGTAATCAATCTTCTTTTCTTCCTGAAAATCCCACTCGTAAAGCGACTGAAGTGCAATTGATCGTGCCAGGTGACGAGAAGACATAAATATATAAAAAACTATTGCTTTTTCTCTTTTTTAGACATCGCCTCCATTGTGAGAGGTTTCTTTTCTCTGCCCGTTTCTTTTTCGGAGCCGGACTTTTTTTCTTTTAACACATCAACAACCTCTCTTCCTTTGTAATACCCACACTCCCGGCAAACCGTGTGCATCACCTTTTTCTCTTTGCATTGTGGGCAAACAACAAAAGATGGCTTGTCCAAATGAATGTGCATCCTTCGTTGATTTCTCCTTGATTTTGTTTTTCTTTGTTTGGGTACTGCCATATTTCATTAAATTAATACCCTGCATTGTACCAAAAAATCCTTTTTTATGCAACCTTCATTAAAAGAAGCTTGTACTCGATCAATCGGTGCTTTCAGTCTCAAAATAGCCGTTCTGTAAATACCCCTCTTTTCTCTTCGCCTATAGAACGTCTTTATTTTCTTTTGCTCCGTTTCCTTCTATTACGATTAATATTCTTTTACTCGCACTGTTGTTTTTAAAATTAAAATCACTTTTTGGAGAGTACTACTATAGTTGCCGACGGTGGTTGTAGCTTAAAATAAAAAAGTCAAAGAAGGCGAAAAGACTTTCGATGAATCGGGCAGGGTTTGTGTTTTTTAATCATTTCACGATGCATCTTTGTTCCGTATCCCTTGTGTTTTTGAAAGCCATAACAGGGATAAATTTTGTGATATCTGTCCATCATTTTGTCTCGTTCCACTTTAGCTAAAATGGAGGCCATCGAACACTCTAAAACGCTCTCATCCGCTCTTAAAACAGGTTTTTGATTACACTCAAGATTTATTTTAAAATTACCGTCTATAATTAAAAGTGATCCGGCGTAATCAATTCCGCTCACAGCTTCTTTCATTGCCAGCTTAGTTGCTTCCAGTATATTTATTTTATCAATTATATTCTTTGAAATAACTCCCATCCCCCACTCAACATCGGGGTGCCGTGCTATTAACTCGTAAATCTTTTCTCTTTTCTTTGGAGTCAGCTTTTTGGAATCGCAAATACCTATTTTTTTATTTCTTAACTCGGACTCAAAGCTTTTCACTCTTACTGCAACCGCGACAACAGGTCCTGCCAAAGGGCCTCTTCCACTTTCGTCTAATCCAATGATGCTTAATTTTGCCATATCTTTTAAAATGATATAGAATTGTAGCACATTTTTTAACATTTATTTATCGGTTATGTCTTTTACTCATCTACACGTCCACTCCGAGTACAGTCTTTTAGACGGACTACCAAAAATAGATCAACTCCTGAGCCATGTAAAAAAACATGGCATGGACTCTGTGGCTCTTACCGATCACGGTGCGCTTTATGGATCTATTGAGTTCTACAAAAAAGCAAAAGAAGCGGGAATAAAGCCTATTATCGGTGCAGAAATATACATGGCAACAGACGGAATGCTCGACAAAAGGCCACATATAGACAACAAGTCATACCACATGGTTCTTCTTGCAAAAAACGAAAAAGGTTATCAAAACCTAGTGAGGATAATCACCCAAGCACAACTTAAGGGTTTTTATTACAAGCCGAGAATAGATGAAGACTTTTTAAAAAATCATACGGAGGGTTTGATCGCCCTTACCGCTTGCATTAAGGGAAAAGTTCCCCATCTCGTTCTTACAAAAGAAAGAGAAAAGGCAAAAGAGTTGGCACTTTATTACAAGAATATCTTTGAAAAAAATAGTTTTTACTTAGAAATCCAACACCATCCGAATATTGAAGAACAAAAAATAGTAAATGATGAGTTTATAAAAATATCACGGGAAACGGGAATTCCTCTTGTCGCTACCTGTGACTCCCACTATCTGCAGTCAGAAGATGCAACAACACAAGATATTTTAATGTCTATCGGAACCGGATCAGACATTAACAATTCTGAGCGCCTTACAATGACAGATGATGACTTTTCAATGCGCACTCCGGAGGATATGAAAAAACTTTTTGAGAATGTCCCCGAAGCGCTGGAGAACACTCAGAAAATAAAGAAGATGTGTGATCTGGAGATTTCTTTGGGAAAAATTATACTTCCTCACTTCCCCGTCGAAGAAGGGAAAACAGTAGACAAGAAACTAAAAGAGCTTTGCGAAAAGGGTATTGAAAAAAGATACCCTCAACGGAATAAAGAAAAAACAAAAGAGATAAAAAATCGTCTCAACATGGAGCTTGATGTTATCATCGATGCAAACCTTTCTTCTTACTTTCTTATTGTTCAGGACTTTGTTAACTGGGCAAAGGAAGAGAAGATTGTTGTTGGTCCCGGTAGGGGTAGTGCCGGTGGATCTCTTGTTGCGTATCTTCTGGGAATAACAAACATTGATCCCTTGCACTACGGTCTTATCTTTGAAAGATTTCTCAATCCTGGAAGAGCGAAAGTTTCCTTACCCGACATCGATCTCGATTTTGCAGACAGAAGAAGAGACGAAGTAATAAACTACATTGCGGAAAAATATGGTAAAGACCGGGTTGCACAAATAATTACTTTCGGAACAATGGCCGCCAGAGCAGCAATCAGAGATGTTGGTAGGTCTCTTGGATATTCATACTCCTACTGTGATAAAATTGCAAAGATGATTCCTTTCGGTTCAAATTTAAAAGAAACAAGAGAGAACGTCGGAGAGTTTAGACAGCTGTACGATACGGACAAAAGTGCGCGAGAGCTTATCGACCATGCCGAGAAACTGGAGGGAGTAACCAGGCACGCTTCAACTCATGCCTGTGGGGTTGTTATTTCCGACAAACCTCTTCAAGATATCGTTCCCCTCCAACACCCCACTCAAAATGAAGAAGTTACCGTAACACAATACTCGATGGATTACATAGAAGATTTGGGTCTTTTAAAAATGGACCTTTTAGGACTAAAAAATCTAACTACAATTGAAGATACCTTAAAAAAAATATATGCCATCCATAAAGAAAATATTGATCTCGAAACAATCCCTCTAGACGATAAAAAAACATTTTCTCTTCTTCGGGAAGGAAAAACTGTTGGAATCTTCCAACTGGAGAGCGGAGGAATGCAAAGATACTTAAAACAACTCAAACCAAATAACATCGAGGAGGTTATTGCCATGGTTTCTCTTTACCGACCCGGCCCGATGAAGTTTATTCCCGAATATATCGAAAGAAAACAAGGAAAAAAAGAAATAACATACTTGCATCCGCGCTTAGAGCCGATATTAAAATCGACTTACGGTATTTGTGTTTTCCAGGAACAGGTAATGAAGATTGCCAGCGACCTTGCCGGTTATACACTAGAAGAAGCAGATGTTTTAAGAAAGGCTATCGGTAAAAAGATTGAAAAACTGCTTAAAGGACAAAAAAGCAAATTTATGAAGGGAATTAAGGAAAACGGGATCAGAGAAGAGGTTGGTCAAAAGCTTTGGAGTTGGATAGAACCCTTTGCGCAATACTCTTTTAACAAGAGTCACGCTGCCGCTTACGCGCAAATTGCCTACCAAACCGCATACCTTAAAGCCCACTACCCGAAAGAGTTTATGTCTTCTCTTCTTACGGCAGACCAAAACGACACCGAAAGAATAGGCTTCTTAATCGGCGATTGCAAAAAGATGGGAATCGATGTTCTCCCTCCCGATATCAACGAAAGTTTTATGGGCTTTAGTGTTGTTCCCGAGAAAAACCAGATTCGTTTCGGTCTTTCAGCAATAAAAAATGTAGGCACGAAGATCGTGGAAGTTATTATAAAAGAAAGAAAAGAGAACGGTTTCTTCGCTTCTCTTGACGATTTTTTGACACGCATCGAATCTCAAAGTTTAAACAAAAAATCAATGGAAAGCCTTATTCTCTCCGGTGCTTTTGATAATTTCAGAGAAAGAGGAGAGCTCCTCTACAACATTGACAGAATACTCGAATACAGCAGAGAAAAAAGAAAAAACAAGACTAACGGTCAGAGCGGTCTTTTTGACACGGAAATGATGCAAGCAGATTTAAAGCTGGAGAAATCTCCCCCACTAAGCGAAAAAGAAAAGCTGGAGTGGGAAAAAAAACTCCTCGGGCTTTTTATTACCGGACACCCGTTAGAACACCTAAGAGAGAAAACAGAAAACGGAGGGATTACAATCCGAAAAGCAAAAAAACAGGTCTCCGAAACGAAGGTAAGAGTCGGCGTTATTGTTTCCAGTGTTAAAAAAATAACAACCAAATCTGGAGAGCCGATGTACTTTGTTCGCGTAGAAGACTTAACAGACAATATCGAGGTAATAGTTTTTCCTCGTACATTAAAGAAAAACGGTGGTTTCTTTGAAGAAGGAAAATCTATTTTTGTTTCCGGGAAAATGAGCTACCGTGACGAAGCGCCAAAAATTATCTGTGAAAACGCAGAAGAAATAACATGACACAGAACACACATTTGAGCCGATACTAGTAACAGAATAAGGATATTTTAACTGCACTTGCTTAGCCTTTACTGCTCTCCTTTGTTGTTTCTGTTATTGATGGTATAATATAAAAAATAAATAAAAATGTATGGTTAACAAAAATATAGAAAAAATCAGACACTCACTGGCACACATCTTGGCAAGTGCCGTAAAAGAACTTTACCCGGAAACAATTCTCGGAACAGGGCCGGCCATTAAAAACGGTTTTTACTATGATTTCGATAATATAAATATCGGTGAAGATGATCTTCCGAAAATCGAAGAGAAAATGAAAGAGATAATAAAGCGAAACATCTCTTTTGAGAAAAAGATAATCAGCAAAAAAGAGGCAAAAGATTTATTTCGAAATGAGCCCTATAAAAAAGAACTGATTGATGCTGTTAAAGAAAAAAGTGTCACTGTTTACGAAAGCGAAAAATTCATAGATTTGTGTAATGGTCCTCATGTAAATACTTCCGCAGAAATCGACCCGAACAGCTTTAAATTAGACAGAACCGCGGGAGCTTACTTTATGGGCTCTGAAAAAAATCCTATGCTGAAGAGAATATACGGGTTAGCGTTTGAAACAAAAAAAGAACTTTCCGATTATCTCTCCAATAGAGAAGAAGCAGAAAAAAGAGATCACCGAAAAATAGGAAAAACACTTCAACTTTTTATGTTTGATGAAGAGGTGGGACAAGGGCTCCCCCTTTACCTTCCGAAAGGAGGAATGATCCGTTATCTTTTGATGAACTTTGCAATGGAAACATATCTGAAAAACGGATACGAAACCGTTTCTACACCACATATTGCACGTGAAGACCTTTGGGAGCGTTCGGGTCATTTAAAATTTTACAAGGATGATATGTACGGAGCTCTCTCGGTTGACGAAAAAAATTACCGTTTAAAGCCAATGAACTGCCCTTTTCACGTAAAAATGTACAACTCGGAAATAAGAAGTTACAAAGAACTCCCCATCAGATGGGCAGAGATGGGAACTGTTTACCGTTACGAAAAATCAGGAGAACTTCACGGCCTGACAAGACCTCGCGGATTTACGCAAGACGATGCGCATATTATCTGCACCGACGACCAGTTGGAAAGCGAAATCACTGGTGCTCTGAAAATTATCCGTTACATCTACAGTACGCTCAAGATGGAAAACTTGGTCTACAAACTCTCCGTTCGTGATTCCAAAAACCTTGACAAGTATTTTGGAAAGAACAAAGACTGGGAAAAGGCAGAACAATCACTAAAAGATGCTCTTTCCGTTTTTAGCCCTTCCGGTTTTGAATTGGATGAAGGCGGTGCGGTATTTTACGCCCCAAAGATTGATATCGATGCGGTCGATGCCGTAGGAAGAAGATGGCAGCTTTCAACAATCCAGGTTGATTTCAATCTTCCTTCCCGTTTTGATATGACCTATACCGATAATGATGGAAAAGAGCAAACTCCTTTTATGATTCACCGTGCACTTCTCGGTTCTATTGAGAGATTCTTAGGGGTTTACATCGAACACACAAAAGGAGAGTTTCCTCTCTGGCTTTCTCCCGAGCAAGTACGAATTATTCCCATTTCCGAAAAAGTTAACGATTACGCGGAAAAAGTTCTCGGAAAATTAAAAGAGGAAAATTTCAGAGTTTCGTTGGACATCGATAATGAAACTCTTTCTAAGAAAATAAGGAACGGTGAGGTCCAAAAAATACCATATTTGCTCGTTGTCGGAGAGAAAGAAAAAGCCGGCGAATCAGTGAGTGTTAGATACCGCGGCAAAGATGAGGGAATGGTAAACCTCGACAATCTAGTAACAAGAATAAAGAAAGAATCAACAGTAAAAAAGTTTAACAAGGACAAGTAGTACTATGATTGCTAAATAAATATGGCTGAACCGTCCCCTTTAACACAAAAACTAATAAAAGACATCAGCCGTCTTGATAAAAAAGAAGGTAGCTTGACTGAAATCATTTACGAATATACCTTTAATTCGATTAAAAAAAAGATAAAAATTGAGGGAAATATTACCGAAGAAGAAAAAAACTCCCTTCTTTATATCGCCGTCCTGCAAGCTGTTTTTAATTTCGACCGTTCGTCTTCTCTAGGCTACGCATTTCCCGGAAAAAAAGATTTCAAGTATCTTCTAGAGAAAAGTGCTTTCAAAAAAATATACCTTTTCTGTAGAGCCCACAAAACAGCTTACTTGATTATCGGTGAGATTTTAAAAAACAAAAAAAATGGATTGAAAAAGTTTCTTTCCGATCCGGAAAGATTGAAAGAAGAGGCAGAAGTAATTTATGAAAAAAGAAAGAAAAGGCTAGAAAAAAGAATACATCAAAGAATACTTTTTTTAACTTTGTTTGTTTTCTTCATCGTTTTTTTATCTTCTTTCTTCTTAATCAACTTTACTTTACAGTCCAGGGTTCTTCTCTCATTGGTTCCAACGTTAATGGCTGCCTCTCTTGTCTTTAATCTTCCTGCTCTTCCCTCAAAAAACAAAAAAAGAATACTCCTGGAGATAATGAGTATCTTGTACAAAAAAAAGGAAGATACTTCATGCAGCGTCTTTTTCTCTAAAGAGAAAAAAAATCCGACCCACCTTCTCATAAACATATTTTATTCTATTGGGTTTGTTTTTATAGCAATAATTATTTTTTTAATCCTGGAACTTTTAAGCCTTCCCTCTTTTTATTCGGCCATACTGTTTTCCCTTTTTGTTTTTACTTGCTTTGTGGGAGTAATGATAAAAGAAATTGCAAAAGAGATTTATATGATTCAAGAAAGGGAACGTTTTTTAGATGTTATTATGGATACTGTCGCCTTCCCCTTGATAAAGGTTAGACACTATATTCTTTCTCGAAATGAAAATTTCTCTCGCCCTCAATCACCCCGCCCTTCTTCGAAATCTTCCCAGAAAAATATTTCTACCTCTCTCGAAAAAATCCTCGAAGATTTAAGAAAAAGGAAGGAAAAAATATATGACGAATAATCTCTTTACAAGTTATTCAATCATTACTTACGGATGCCAGATGAACATAAATGACAGCGAAAGAATCGCCGGTTTTTTTGATGAAAAAGGATTAAAAGAAGCGCCTGCAGAAAAATCTGATATTGTTGTGATAAACTCCTGTAGCATAAGACAGTCTGCTGTTGACAGAATAGAAGGAAAAATCAGAAAACTAAGGAAAATTAAAAATAAACCGTTAATAATCGTTACCGGTTGCTTGCTAGAAAAAGATCGGAAAAAATTATCCCCTCTTGCCGATCATGTGCTGCCTATCACCCTTGTTTCCTCATGGCCACTACCTTTTCTAAAGAAGGAAAATATTCCCTTTTTTAATTTAAGTTTAAAAAGGAGCGGTCCAACTGCATACGTTTCTATTATGACTGGATGTAATAACTTTTGCTCTTACTGTGTCGTTCCTTATACAAAAGGAAGGGAGTTTTCCCGCCCGGCAACGGAAGTCATTAAAGAAGTGAAAGAAGCTATAAAAAAAGGTTACCGAGAAGTGTGGCTTTTGGGACAAAATGTAAACTCCTATAACGGAGGAGTCGATTTTTCAAAGCTTTTGAAGGAAATAAACAAAATACATGGTAATTTCTGGTTAAGGTTCACTACTTCTCACCCGAAAGATTTTTCCGACAACATTATTTTCACGATTAAAGATTGTAAAAAGGTCACTAACTATCTTCATCTCCCTGTTCAATCTGGAGACAATGCAATTTTAGAAAAAATGAACCGTCCGTATACGGCGCAAGATTATCGAGAAACAGTGAAAAGAGTTAGAAGAGAAATACCCGACATCGCTCTTTCAACGGACATTATTGTTGGTTTTCCGGGAGAAACCGAAAAAAAATTCCGCAACACAGCTACCCTGTTTAGCGAAATACAGTTTGACATGGCCTATATCGCCCGCTATTCTTCTCGCTCGCAAACCGCCGCCTCCGAAATGGAGGAAACAGTCTCCGAAGAAGAAAAAAGGAGAAGAGAAAAAATACTGGTAGAAATTTTAAAAGAAAGCAGCCTGGAAAAAAACAAGCCCTACAAAGGGAAAAAACTACGGGTATTAGTCACCAAGGAAAGTAAAAAGAAGGGCTTTCTTTTCGGAAAAACAGAAGGCTATAAAACCGTACTTTTTGAAGGCTCCAAAGAACTAATTGGAAAATTTATTAAAGCAGAAATAACCGACTACTCTTCATGGGGATTAAAAGGAAAGATAAGCCGAAAATAATCATTGTTCTCGGACCAACTTCTTCGGGGAAAAGTGAATTGGCAGTAAAACTGTCTCTTAAATTTAACGGGGAAGTTGTTTCTGCCGATTCAAGACAGGTTTACCGGGGAATGGATATCGGATCAGGAAAGATTACTCCCGAGGAAATGAAAGGTGTCCCACACCACCTTTTAGATGTTGCAAGCCCGAAAAGAAAATTTACCGTTGCTCAGTACAAAGAGCTTTCCCAGAAAGCAATCGAAAAAATATTAAAAAAGAAAAAAACTCCCGTTGTTTGCGGAGGGACTGCATTTTATATCGCTGCTCTCGTCAACGGAATTGTAATTCCGGAAGTTTCTCCTGATTGGAAGCTGAGAAAAGAGTTAGAGAGAAAAAACACAGAGCAGCTATACAAAGAACTGAAAAAGAAAGATCCCGTAAGGGCAAAAAATATTGACAAAAGAAACAAAAGACGGCTGATAAGAGCTTTTGAAATTATTAAAAAAACAAAAAGACCGGTTCCGAAAATAAAAACAAAGCCACCCTACTCCCCTCTTTACTTGGGAATAAAGATAAGTCAGGAAGAGTTAAACAAAAAAATAAAGAAGCGCTTAAAAAAGCGCTTAAAATTGGGAATGGTTGAAGAGACGAAAAGAATAAAAGACAACGGTGTTTCGTGGAAAAGAATAGAGGGATTCGGATTAGAATATAGGTGGACCGCTCTTTATCTTCAAGACAAAATCAACTACGAAGAGATGAAACAAGGAATTATTGCCAATACTCGTAAACTCAGTAAGCGACAGATGCAGTGGTGGAAGCGTGACGAAAGAATAAACTGGGTTAAAAACTACCGGGAAGCTGAAGCTCTTACCAAAACATTTCTTTGGCTATCAGAGGGGTAACTTTTTACAGAATCTTATTTTAGCTGTTGTTTAAATATTTTGTTTACCTCTTCGGGGGCGGCTCTCCCTTTTGTTTTTGCCATCACTTTTCCTACCAAAAACTTAAGCGCCTCCTCTTTCCCCTCCCTGTAGTCATCTGCTGCCTTTTTGTTTTCCTCGATTACCTCTAAAACAATCTTTTCTATCTCTCCTTGGTCACTCATTTGCGATAAATCTTTTTCTTTAATAACTTCCCCAGCACTTTTCCCTTCATGAAACATCTCTTTCAGAACTGTTTTTGCAATTTTGCTGGAAATTTCTTTTTTATAAATAAGTAAAACAAACTCTGCAAACTGGTCTGGATCAATCAAAGACTCTTTTATCGACCTCCCTTCAAGTATCCCTAAAAAGTCAGAAAGAAGATAGCTTTTAGAAATACGAATAATTTCTTTTTTCTCTTCCTCTCTTAAGCTATCCTTCCACTCTTCCTTTTTTATTCTTCCAATCGCATCCGAGATAACTCCTTCAAAATAATCCGCTAAATCCCGGTTACTTATAAAAACTTCTATCTCTTTTGGCCCTTCTACTCCGTATTCTTCGTGAAAACGCTTTCTTTTTTTTTGCGGTAGCTCTACTTCTAGTTGAACTTTGTCTTTGTTAAACGGCTCTTTTTTTAGATTCAATGGAGGAAGGTCAGGTTCCGGAAAGTAGCGATAATCGTGTACTCCTTCTTTGTCTCTCTGGCTAAATGTTTCTTCTTTTTTATCATTCCACCCCCGTGTTTCTTGAACAACCCTTTCTCCTTTTTCAAGCAACGCGCTCTGCCTTTTTATTTCATACTCTGTGGCGTGATAGACGGCACGAAATGAATTTAGATTTTTAATCTCCACTCTCGTTCCTTTTCTTCCTTCCATGTGTGAAAGAGAAATATTTACTTCTACTCTCATCTGTCCCTGGTCCATGTTTGCTCCAGACACTCCCAGGTAACGGAATATCAATCGCAGTTCTTCGGCAAATTTCCGTGCTTCATCTGCCGAACGGATATCTGCTTCTGTCACAAGCTCCATGAGAGGTACTCCTGAACGGTTAAAGTCTACTAAAGAGTGCCCCGCTTTTTCGTCATGAACGAGGCGACCCGTATCTTCTTCTAAATGAATACGGTTGACACGAATCCTTCTTCCTTCAACCTCAAGATAGCCGTTAAAGCAAAGTGGTCTTCGGTCTTGTGATATCTGGTAACCTTTTGGTAGGTCGGGATAAAAGTAGTTTTTCCTGTCAAAGCGTGAAACATCCCTTAGTTCACAATTCAAAGCTTTTCCCGACTGGAGTACTTTTATCACCGCTTCTTTGTTAATCACAGGAAGAGCTCCCGGATGACCCAAACAAATCGGACAAACATAAATATTCGGCTCTCTCACCTCCGGATTGTTCACGCAAGAGCAAAACATCTTTGACTTTGTCTTTAATTGCGCGTGAATTTCCAATCCGATTACTGGTTTGTACATTTTTTATCTTTTCTTATTTTGCTTGTTGCTCATCTTTTACTATTTGCACTCCGGAACTTGTTCCAATAATATCCGCTCCTGCATCCACCATATATTTTGCTTGCGTATAATTTCTGATGTTTCCCGATGCCTTAATTAAAAGGCCGGGGGCATGTTCTTTCATAAGGCTCAAGTGATGTGCTTTTTCTTCAACCTCTCTCTCTTCGAGAGGATCTTTAAAGGTGGCTGTCTTGACACAGATAGCTCCCGCTTCTTTGGTCAGTTCAGACGCTTTTTTTATCTCAGTGTCGGTAAGATATCCCGAACCGATAATTACTTTTGTATCTAGAAGAGAGCAAACTGGTCTTAGGTCATCGAGTATTTTTTGGTAACGTTCATGCTTTAAGTCTACAATATTCATCACAATATCAAGCTCGTCGGCTCCGTCTTTTTTTGCTTGTTGACACGCGTCCATTCTTTCTTCGTGAGAACCAAGTCCCATCGGGGGGTCGATAAGAACCACTACTTTAACCTCACTTCCCTCAACTTCTTCTTTACAAAGCCTAACCCACTCCGGATTAACACAAACTCCGTGGAAACCGTACTCTTTCGCCTCATTGCAAAGATTTTTAATGTCTTCTTCCGTGGCATCTTTTTTTATATTCGTATGGTCTATTGTTTTTGCAATACTCATATCTTTAAATTTATTAGATGAATAACGACAACTTATGGTAACACAAAAAGGCAACTATCTCAATTATTTTTTCTTTCGTGCTGCAAAAGGATTGTAGTAAAAATCCTTGTTCTCCAGTGTTGCGGCCCAAGAAGCATCCGTTTCTTCCATGTCAACCGCAATATATTTCGCGAACAACGGATGAATTTCATTTAGTTGCCTCCAACACTCCTGAGCAATCCTTCTGTAAGACGCGTGTCCTTTTTTCCCGCTCCTTAGAGAAATAAAGTGAAAAAGTTCTCTTAAGTTCCAAGTAATTAAAACTCTTTTTCTAAAACAAAGAGGGACTACATACTGAGCTTCATCCGGAAACTCTTTATATAGCTTTCCAAAGGCCACAGCGGAGCTTTCCGCTGCTTTTTTGAATTTATCCTCGAGCCCCGCCTCTAGAATCTCCGGAGGCATATCATACCCGTGAACAACCGTAACATTTTGATTTGATTGAGTGCACATTCTGTGTCTTTGAATGTCCCGAAAAGCACCGTAGTCAACCAAAATCTCAAAAGTATAATAAATGTGTTCAAATTCTCTAAGAGGAGCATCAAACTTCTCTCTTCTTCTTAATGATTCTTCGATAACTTTTTCTCTTTCTTTTTTACCCATCCCTTCAACTTTTTCCATAACTTCAGGATAAGATAGGTGGCCGTGGGGATATAAAAGAGAAGCGACTAGTTTTTGTTCAGCATTTTTATCATAATCAGTAATTTTTACCACCGAATTCTCTCCTTCTTCTTTAAGTTCATATTTTCTGGCTAATCCATCCAGTGCCTTTCTCGTTTCTTTTAAGTAATTGTTTTCCTCGGCGTAACGAATCAAAGTAGGAACTTCAAAAATTCCCTTTTCTTTAATTTCTTTGCCGATATCCTGCATCTCTTGAAGATTGTGGGAAAGCATTTTTTTAATCAAATGTTCTAAACCCCTGGCGTTAATTGTTATCCCAAGGTTTGTCTGAGTTGCTGTTGGTAGGAGATATCTGATATTATCACAAGTTCTCGCCTTGCAAACCATGCCGTAGAGCCCCTCGCTCTCTTCTTTTTTCTTCGGGTATTTTTTTTCAATAAAATTTCTCATCGGAACCAGTAACTCTTCGTATGTATTCATCAACAGTTCAATGGTATTGCTGTATAATTCTTCCATTCCGGAATTAATAATGTTCTCGGGTTTATAAATCCTATCCTTCGTAAAAACCTGATATCTTGAAGATTTTTCTGTAAAAGAAGCTAATCGTGCATCCTCTATGACTTTAGTTGCAAGTATGGAAACATTTTCTATAGCCAACGAAATAACCGCATGCTCTGCAACAGATGAGTGCCCATATCCGACAATCCATTTCTCGTGAAACTCTGCCGATTTTTCCTCTGTAAGTTCCTTGGCTATTTTGTCAAAAGGTTCGGGGCTTCTTGAGCATTTTGCAAAAGTAACAGCTTTTACTTCCGGCATTAAATTAGCGGGAAGGGTATATATTCTTCTTTCATGCATAATTAATTTATTTTTAACGCTTTCTTGATCTTATTATGGATTTCTTCCGGTGAAAGAAGTTTCCCTTTTTCAATGCACTCAATTACTTTAAAATCTTTCGGGTATTCTTCCGCCATTTCAAGATAAACTCTTAAGCTGTCTCTCAAGTGATTCTTATCTTTTTCGTGAGCATCTCTTTTTTTCTTTCCCAGATAAAGGTGTTTCTTTGCCCTCTTTTCTTTATCTTCTATTTTAGAGGAAAGCTTGTAGGAAAATTCAGTAGATGTTTTCAGAACTATCGTAGCATCAGGTCTGGGTATTTCAAAAATATTATATTCGAGATTATAGAGCCACTTAATATATTTTCTTCTTTCGCTTTTTTTCTCAATTTTCCCACCTTGGTGAGCTATATTAGAAGAAACATATCTGTCGGCAACAACAACACACCCTTCGTCAATCCACCTCTTTAATTTAAAAGAAGCATCATATCTATCGCAAGCGTAAAAAACAGATGCTCTGTACGGACCCACCTCTTTTGGTCTCCCATACTTTCCATTTAAATACTCCTCTACCATCCCTGCAGATTTTTTACCGTACTGAGGGAAGTCTATTTTTTTAACCTTAACTCCTTTATTTTTTATCGCTCGATAAAGAAGTTTGGTTTGTGTCGCCTTTCCTGATCCGTCCGGACCCTCTATAACAATGAAATTTTTTCCAAAAACTTTTTTCTGCATTATAAGTCTTTGATTAATTTAACAGTTTTCTCTTCCAGATCTTTTCGATTTCCTGTATTTTTTATAACAATATCCGCCTCTTCTCCAATTTCTTTAATCTGCTTTTCCGTTCTCCCGGAATCAATCTCTAAAAACTTTTCGTAAGAAACATCGTCATCCCTTCTTTCCTCTCTTTTTTTTACTCTCTCCCATCTCGTTTTCGGATCAATAGTAATATAAAAAATTGTACCTCCCATTTTTTTTATAAAATTAAACTCTTCTTTCACTCTTATTCCGTTGACAATAATTAACTCATTCTCTGACTCTCTAATTTTTTTCTCTACCGCCTTCATTAAGACATCTTCCCCTAATATATCTCGCAGTGTATTGGCGAGTCGCTGCTGATCCTCTTTTTTTATTTCATCAAAAAAAAGACCTAATATAGTGGTTAGGGCTTCTGAAAAACGAATAGTTATGATGGGCGAAAAGTTTTTTTTTGCAATTTCACAAAAAGTGTCTTTTCCTGATCCGGTTTCCCCTACAAGGCCGATGATTTTTTTTGTCATTTTTTATTCTAAAAAATTGATTTTTGAATTAGGTTTTTGGAGAACCTCGAATTCTATTCCTGCTTCATTGAAAAGTTCTACAAAAGCACTTTCAGAGTATTTTCTAAAGCTGACGTAGCGCTTTATCTTGGCATTAATGAGCATTTTTGCGCACAGCACACAAGGAGTGTGTGTACAGTAGATGGTTGCATGTTCCAATGAAACCCCGTGGAGACATCCTTGAATAATTGTGTTTTGTTCGGCATGAATCGCCCTACAAATCTCATGC
>SL_3KL_010_SEDDRAFT_10000655_pt1 | contig 29334 bp, 18 predicted proteins | sample SodLakKL_010_SED_2_FD_10381 | JGI IMG/M metagenome (IMG submission 10381)
CGGACCGTCCGTGGACCTTCCATGTCGGCCCACCCCGGGAAGGTCCGGGTCCTGGGTACGACCCGGATCCAAGGAGAGAAGCTCTTCGTCCTGGACTTCCTCCAGGCCCGTAACCCGGCGTGGGTCGGTCGCCCCTTCTTTGCTGCCTTCGATCCCGACGCCACCTGGTTGAACCACCTGCGGCCGGCGCTGGGCAGGGACCGATTCTTCTTCCAGGATGAGTTGGAGGAGATCACCGTCTCCGAGGCCGGGATTCTCCCTGTGATGAGCGCCTGACCAGGTCAGGCCACCAGGTCAGGCGACCCAGACCGTCTTCACATTCACGAACTCCCGAATGCCGAAGCCGGACAGTTCCCGTCCGATCCCACTCTCCTTCACCCCGCCAAAGGGGAGGCGGGGGTCGGAACGGACCAGGTCGTTCACGAAGGCACACCCCACATCCAATTCCCGGGTGGCCAGCTCCTCTCCCCGGGCCACATCGGCGGTGAAGACGGCTCCACCCAGGCCGTACCTGGAATCGTTGGCCACCTGGAGGGCTTCCACCTCATCATCCACGGGGATGATGGACGCCACCGGTCCGAAGAGCTCCTCCTCGTAGGCAGGCATTCCCGGAGCCACCGCGGTCAGGACGGTAGAGGGGTAGAACCAGCCCGGCCCGTCCGGAAGCTCACCGCCCAGGAGGAGTCGGGCCCCCTTCCCTATGCTGGCCTCCACCTGACCGTGGAGGGTGTCCCGCAGATCCTTCCGGGCCAAGGGACCCACCTGGACCCCTTCCCGGCTGGGTGGGCCATGGACCGCTGCTGCCATCCCCTCCACCACCGCTGACTCGAATCGGTCCCGGAGCTCCCGGACTACGATGAAGCGTTTGGCCGCAATGCAGCTTTGCCCCGAATTGATGAGGCGGGAGCGAACGCAGATCTCGGCTGCACGTTCCACGTCGGCGTCGCCCAGGACGATGTAGGGATCGCTGCCCCCCAACTCCAGGACTGTCTTCTTGAGCACCGATCCGGCCCGGGCCGCCACAGCCTTCCCGGCACGGGTACTCCCTGTCAGGGTGACGGCGTGGATCCGGGGATCCTCGATGAGGGCGCCTGTCCGGTCATTGTCCAGAAAGAGGGGATGGAAGAGTCCCTCGGGAAGCCCGGCCCGGGCGTAGAGGGCCTGGATCTGCCGGGCACACCCCGGAACGTTCGACGCATGCTTCAGGATGACGGCATTGCCCGCCATGAGGGCCGGCGCCGAAAAGCGGAGGACCTGCCAGAAGGGGAAGTTCCACGGCATGATGGAAAGCACAGTCCCCAGAGGCTGGAAGCTCACATAGCTCCGGGACGCATCGGTTTCCACCACCTGTGGGGCCAGGAAATCCGGGCCCTTCTCGGCGTAGTATTCACAGACCCAGGCACACTTCTCAGCCTCACTCCGGCCCTGTTCCAGGGGCTTGCCCATCTCCCGGGCCATGAGTTGGGCGTACTCCTGGGCCTCGGCCCTCAGGATCTCCGCCGCCGACCAGAGGATCTCTCCCCGCTCACCGTGGTCCATCCTCCGCCAGGCACGAGACGCCTCCTCCGCCCGAGCCAGGGCTCTGTCCACCTGGCGGTCGGGGGTGGCAGGAACCTCGTCCACCAACTCGCCAGTGGCGGGGTCGATCACCTTGAAGAGAGTCATACCTTCATCTCCAGTTTCCAGCGGCCTATGGGCCGTCCAGTGTGAAACGTTCTACGAAGGGTAGGTCCAGCGCATCAAATCGCAGGATGAGGACGCCGTGGGAGTCGGCAGCCAGCCACACACCGTCCACCGGGAGGGAGACTCGCCCCATGAGCTCTCCGTCCTCCTTCAGGACCAACCACTCCCTCACCAGTGGACCGCCCCCTGCCGGGAGAGTGCGGGGCGGGAGCTGGGTGAGACCGATCCAGAGGCGCCCCAGCGCATCGGCTCGGAGGAGCCGCAGAGGGGGAAGACGATCCGGGTAGGCCCGATCTGCCTGCCGCCCCCGCACCCGCTCCCGACGCTCCTCATCGTCCCCGGTTTCCTCCAGCTCCCAGGCGTGGAGGCCCTCCACTTCATCCGCGGTCGTTATGGGGGGAAGCTCCAGCTCCATCCTCCAACCGACTGTGGCCTCCCCGGGCCTCCACCCCTGGAGCAGACCATCGGTTCCATCCGAGTGCCAGATCCAATCCTCCTGGGCAGCAGTGAGGAGGGCCGGATGGAACCACTCCCGGACCCGGGCCGCCGTCCCAGCGGGTCCTTCGTCGGGAGCCCCGGCCTCGTGTTGATCACGGAGGATGAATCCGGGGCCGGCAACCTCGACGGACTGGACCACGCCAACAGACATGCCAGCCTCTTCGCCACCCTGAAACCCCTCCAGGAAGAGAAGAAAGGCGTCCTGACGGTGGAGCCCCCCGCTTCCCTGATCCGAGACCCGGGACCCCAGAGCGACCAGGGCAACCTGCCCCGACGCCAGTGTGTGGAGAGCCACCACCCGCTCCACCTCCGGCGGGAGAGCCACCTCCACCACCCACCCCCGGGCCTGGACGTCGGGGTCGGCGCCCGGGCCGGCATGGAACCCTGCAATCCATTCCTCCCCGGCATCCCACACCAGCAGAGTGTCCGTCCCCATGACCGTCATGTACTGGGGGAGCCGGAGCCGGGGACCCTCTCCTGCCTCGTCTCCCAGGCGGCGGGTGAGTTCGCCATCCTCACCGAAGACGAGGATGGCCCGAGCCCCTGCGTCCAGGACCGCCACCGACCCGTCGCTCAGGGACACGGCCCCGTCCACACGCTGGAATCGCTCCTCCTCCGGACCGGTGACCGTGCCCAGGCGCAGAATGGGATCCTGGCTCATCCGGACAGGGGACGATGGCTCCAGGGCCTCCTGGGTGTGGACCGTGACCCGGGGGCCGGCAGGACCTCCCTCCGAGCCCACAACCTCCCCGTCCTCGGCAACCTCGCCACACCCGGCGAGGATCGTCAGAGCGCAAACAGTCAGAAGACCAGCAATGCGAAGGGCGATATTCGGCCCGAACCGGGCAGAGTTGAGGAAGGGATGCACCGCAGGCCTCGTAGATGGAATCGGCGGGTCCACCCTGCCGGATTTGCCGGAGCGATGGCGGAGGCACATCTTGGCCCAATCGCAACACCTCCCGCAAGCTTCCGGAGTCCCGCCATGCCTGATCGCCGGTCCTTCCTCGCTTCCCTGGCCGGGGCCTCGCTGGCCGGGGCCTCCACCCTGCTGTCTCCTGGGCGAGCCATGGCCCGCCCCCCCCTCTCCTTCCTGGAACCCAGTCGGTTGGGCGACGCACTGGAAGCCTTTTCCGGGGATCCTCGGTCCCCTGCCGAGGTGGCCACCGACGAAACCCTCTGGCGGGAGGTCCAGCAGGCCTTCACCGTGGATCGGGGGATGGTGAACCTGAACAATGGGGGGGTCAGCCCGGCTCCGGCGGCTGTCCAGGAGGCCATGGGTCGGTACCTGGCCTACTCCAACGATGCGCCGGTCCACACCATGTGGCGGGTTCTGGAACCCCAGAAGGAGGGGGTCCGCCAGCAGTTGGCCCGGGCCTTCGGGTGTGATGCCGAGGAGATGGCCATCACCCGTAATGCCTCGGAGGGACTGCAGATCTGTCAATTCGGGATCGACCTGGAGGCCGGAGACGAAGTCCTGACCACGGACCAGGACTACCCCCGGATGCTCACCACCTTCGAACAACGCGCTCGGCGGGAGGGCATCGTCCTGAAGAAGTTCCCCATCCCGGTGCCAGCCGAGGACCCGGACGAGATCGTGAGACGATTCGAGGAAGGGATCACCGACCGGACTCGACTCATCCTCATGTGCCACATGATCAACATCACCGGTCAGATCCTGCCGGTGAAGCCGGTGGTGGAGATGGCCCGGGCCCGGGGGATCCCCGTCATCGTGGACGGGGCTCATGCCTTCGCCCACTTCGATTTTGATCTGGCCGACCTGGACTGCGACTACTACGCCACCTCCCTGCACAAGTGGCTCTTCGCCCCCTTCGGAACCGGCTTCCTCTACGTGAGGCGGGACCGGATTCCAGGGCTCTGGCCCCTCATGGCCTCACCGGAGCACATGGACGGAGACATCCGGAAGTTCGAAGAGGTGGGCACCCACCCTTGCGCCAACTACCTGGCCATTGGATCCGCCCTCACCTTCCACCATGGGATCGGCCCGGCCCGGAAGGAGGCGCGCCTGGTCTACCTCCGGAACTACTGGGCCCAGGCCCTTCTGGAGGAGGACCGGGTCTCCCTGAACACCAGCCTGGAACCGGGCTTCGCCGCCGGGATCGCCAATCTGGCTGTAGAGGGACTCGAACCAGGGGAGCTGGCCAACTTCCTCTGGGATCGACACCGGATCATCGTCACACCTATTGGGCACCCGGACTGCCGGGGACTTCGGATCAGCCCTTCGGTCTACACCACCACCCAGGAGCTGGACCGGTTCATCGACGGAGTCCGCTACGCCATCCGAAACGGAGTCGCCTGATGACCCAGAAGAAGACCCCAGGACTTGCCCTCCTGCTTCTCCTCATTCCAGTAGCGGGGTGCGAGAGCCCGCCCCCCGAGATCCCCGAGGCACCGCCAACCCAGCCGGTCGCTGTGGAACGAGTGGAGGTGAGCACCCCGGACGCCCCGGAGGCCATCGGGCCCTACAGTCAGGCCGTGCTGGCCGGCAGCACCCTGTACCTGGCAGGACAGATCGCCCTGGATCCAGCGACGGGAGAGATGGTCCAGGGAGGAATCGAGGCCGAGACCCACCAGGTCATGGCGAATCTGGGTGCCGTCCTGGAGGCGGCAGGGTTCTCCTTCGACGACGTGGTCCAGAGCCAGGTCTTCCTCACCGACCTGGACGAGTTTCAGACCATGAACGGGATCTATGGTCAGTACCTGTCCGATCCCTATCCAGCCCGAGCCACGGTCCAGGTGGCGGCCCTTCCCCGGGGCGCCAGAGTGGAAATCCAGTTGGTGGCGTGGCAGGGAGATCCCTGACGTCCTGAGTAGGAAGTTCGCCGGCATCCGTAACCCGGCACATCGACGGTAGCCCCGTTACTCCGGATGAGTCCGGCAGACCGCCCCGCCGACTGGTCCTCCCCAGGAAGGCGCCCTACCTTTCCAGCATCCCTCAACGTTCCATCGACCTTCCATGAAGGCTGCCATGATTCGATCCATCGTCTTCGCCACGACCCTCCTCCTCGTCTCCCTCCTGAGCCATGCTCCGGTCCAGGCCCAGGTGGGCGATGTTCCCACTCCCCTGGAGCACTTCGGACAGGAGATCGGAACGGAGGGTTTCCTGGCCAACTGGGATGAGCTTTCGGCCTACTACGATGCAGTGGCGTCGGTCAGCCCCCGGATGGTCCTGGACACCCTGGGAGCCACCACCCTGGGCGAGCCCTTCATTCGCCTGACCATCACCAGCCCGGCGAACCTCCAGAATCTGGACCGCTTCCTGGAGATCCAGGAGAAGCTGGCCGATCCCCGGCAGATCTCCAGCGAAGCCGAGCTGGAAGCCTTGAAGGAAGAGGGGCGAACGGTGGTCCTCATTACCAGCCACATCCACTCCACCGAGGTGGCTGCAGGCCAGATGCCGGCTCGCCTGGTCTACAAGCTGGCCACCTCCCAGGAGCCAGACGTCCTGGAGATTCTGGACGAAACCATCATTGTCATGATCCCGTCCCTGAACCCGGACGGGACCCACATGGTCTCCAACTGGTGGCGGGAATGGCAGGGCACGGAATTCGAGGGCGCTCCCCTGCCCCGGCTCTACCATCACTACATCGGCCACAACAACAACCGGGACTGGTTCTTCTTTGCCCAGGAAGAGACCCGGATGACCGTCCTGGACGCACACAACAAGTGGCGTCCCCAGATCGTCCACGACGTCCACCAGATGGGGAATGCCGGGGCCCGCTTCTTCATCCCGCCCTACATCGACCCGGTTGAGCCCAACGTGGACCCTCGCCTCATCGCCGGGTTGAACCAGCTGGGGCAGTACATGGCTGCCGAGATGACCAAGGACGGGCTGGATGGGGTGGTCACCCACGCCATCTTCGATATCTACACACCGGCCCGGGCCTACATGCACTATCACGGGGGCGTCCGGATCCTCTCGGAGACGGCCCGATCCGACTGGGCCAACCCGGTAGAGCAGACCATGGACGATCTCACCGGCGAGACCCGGGACTACAACCCCCGGGAGATGAGCGTGAACTTCCCCTCGCCCTGGCAGGGGGGCCGGTGGGGCCTGGATGACGCCATCGACTACATGGAGGCCGGTGCCATGGCCCTCCTCCGGAACGCGGCCAAGAACCGGGACTTCTGGCTCGACAACTTCGCGGCCATCCACCGAGACGCGGTGGAGGGATGGGATCAGTGGCCCCAGGCCTGGATCATCCCGGCCGGACAAGAAAACGAGGTAGGCATCGAGCAGCTTCTCCGGGTCCTCACCACCGGAAACGTGGAGGTCCACCGAGCCGAGTCCAGCTTCCAGGTCACCGAGGAGGGCGCCGGGTCGGCTGGGACCCGAACCGTCCCTGAGGGATCCTGGATCGTCCCCATGCAGCAACCCTACGCCGCCTTCGCCCAGACCATGCTGGAGGCCCAGGAGTACCCGGATCTTCGGGAATACCCCGGCGGGCCGCCCATCCGTCCCTACGATGCCACGGCCCACACCCTCCCCTTCCTCTTCGATGTGGAAGCCTTCGCCGTCACGTCCATGCCCGCTGGTGTGGACATCTCGGATCCCATTGAGCAGCGGACGGAGCTGACCTTCCAGATCCCTGCCTTCCTGGAGGGACCCGACGCACCTCGGATCGGACTCTATAGGGCCTACCAGGAGCCCATGCCCCAGGGATGGACCCGGTGGCTCTTCGACCACGCCGGCGTAGCCTACGAGGAGGTCCGGAATCAGGACCTCTGGGACGGGGACCTGAACGACCGATTCGACGTCCTCATCTTTCAGGACCAATCTCCCTCCTCCATCCTCAACGGGTTCAGCGACGAGGTGATGCCTCCCCCGTACGCCGGCGGGGTGGAGCGGGAGGGAGTGGAGGCTCTGCAGGCCTTCGTGGAGAACGGGGGACGGATCGTCACCATCGATGAGGCCACCGACTTCGCCATCGACATCTTCGATCTCCAGATCCAGGATGCCGTGGCCGACCTCCCTCCGGAGGATTTCTACATTCCCGGATCCATCCTCCACCTGGACCTGGACCCTGACCACAGCATCAGCCAGGGGGTCCCGGCTGAGAACATCGCATGGTACTGGCGGACCAGCCGGGCCTTCGAGGTGAACGATGGCCGGGCCCACGTGGTGGGCCACTACGGGGAGGGGGATCCTCGCATGGCCGGCTGGGTCCTGGGTGAGGAACACGTGGCTGGAAAGCCGGCCCTGGTGGAGGTGAACATGGGTGAGGGCTCGGTGGTTCTCTTCGGCTTCCAGCCCAACTTCCGCGGACAGACCGTGGCTCTCTGGCCTCTCCTCTTCAACAGCCTGCGGTGAGGGGGCGGAAAGGACCGGGGTTTCCAGCGGCCCCTTCACGAGAAGGAGGGCTGACGAACGTCGCCATTGCCGCCGCGACCTTGGTGTGCCTGGCCCTGGCGGGCCCTCTTCAGGGCCAGGAGCCCGGAGATGATCCATCCCTGGCCCAGCTCCACGAAGAAACTGCTCCCAGGATCCAGGCCGTCCGCATTCCCGAAGGCGAACGGGTCATTCTGGACGGCGTGCCGGATGAGGACGTCTGGGAACTGGCTCCCCCAGCCACGGGCATGAAACAGATGACCCCATACGAAGGGGAACCGGCCACTCAGGAGATGGAGGTCCGGTTCCTCTACGACGACCAGGCCATCTACATCGGAGCCCGGATGTATGACGATGGCCCGGTGAACGTCCGACTGGGCAGACGGAACATGCCCCTGGCCGATGCCGACTGGATCGGAATCGGCTTTGATTCCCAGCATGACCACCAGACCGCCTACGTCTTCGACATCAGCGCTGCCGGGGTCCAGCGGGATGGAATCAAGCGGGTGGGGACCGGAGCCGATGGCTTCAGCGAACCCCAGGACATGACGTGGGACGCAGTGTGGGAGGTGGAGAGCCAGGTCCACGACTGGGGCTGGTCCACTGAAGCCCGGATTCCCTTCTCCCAACTCCCCCTTCCTGACAGGGACATCCATACCTGGGGCGTCCAGATCGAGCGCCTCATGGGCCGAACCCGGGAGTACTCGGTCTTCGCCTTCGTACCCACGGACCAGCGAGGCGGGATTCCGCGGTACGCGCACCTGGAAGGGATCCAGGGAATCGCTCCCGGACGTGCCCTGGAGCTTCGTCCCTATCTGGTGGCCCAGGGAGAATCAGTGGACCGGAGCAACAATCCGTTCCGGGACGACCGGGACGGCTCCCTCTCCACCGGGTTGGACCTCCGGTACCGCCTCACCGGTGACCTGACCCTCACCGCCACCCTCAACCCGGATTTCGGACAGGTGGAGGTGGACCCTGCAGTGGTGAACCTGGGCGTCTACGAGACCTTCTTCGAGGAACGGCGGCCCTTCTTTCTGGAGGGGATGGACGTCTTCGCTTTCGAGGGGGGAGGGTCCAACGCCGGCGGACGCCTCTTCTATACCCGGCGGGTGGGACGGAGCCCTCAGGTCCCTCCACCTTCCGCCCAATCGGACGTACCTCGCCAAGCCAATATCCTGGGAGCCGCAAACCTCACTGGCCGGACCGATTCGGGCTGGCGCTTCGGACTGGTGGAGGCCGTCACGTCCCGGGTGGATGCCCGCTACGTGGACCCGGAGGGTCAGGCCCGGACGGGGATGGTGGAGCCCCGGAGCAACTACGCCGTAGCCCGGGCGCGACGGGATCTCCGGGAAGGTCAGTCCTACCTCGGGGGCATGGTCACCAGCGTTCTCCGAGAGAGCGATGGCGGGCCATCGGACCGCTTCCTTCCCTCCTCGGCCTGGGCCGGAGGAGTGGATTTCCGGCATGAGTGGGGAAACCGACGCTGGCTCCTCCGAGGGAGCCTGACCGGTACCCGGGTGGCCGGAACCCCGGACGCCCTGATGCGGATCCAGGAGGCGGGACATCATTTCCTGCAGCGACCCGACGCCCCCCATCTCTCAGTGGACTCCACCGCCACGGTCCTGACTGGATATTCAGCGTCGGCAACCCTGGGGCGCCAGGTCGGCCGGAACTGGCAGGGTGAGTTGGGCGGTGCCCTCACAAGTCCCACCTACGAGGTGAACGATCTGGGATTTGGTACCCGGACGGACCGACGGGATCTGAGTATGAGAGTCGGATACTCGGAGCCTGCCGCAGGCCGACATCTCCGGAGCTGGGGCGTGACGGCGCAGAGCCGCAACGAATTCAACTTCAATGGGGATCGGATCGCCAACTGGCAAACACTCCAGGGAAACCTGACCACCCTGGACTTCCTGGGTATTCGGGGCTCCATGACCCATAGCCTCCGTTCGTTGGACGATCGACGGACGCGAGGGGGCCCCCTCACCCATCGGCCTGCCCGCACGGCCGGATCAGCCACCGTGGATACGGATCATCGACGGATGGTGAGTTTGTCTCTCACCGGCGAGGTGGCTGGAGACGAGGCGGGAGGATGGGAGCGGAGTGCATCGACACGGGTCACCCTTCGACCCTCTCCCCGGTGGGAGTGGCAGCTCACCCCTGAGGTGATCCGGCTGAGAGAGGAGGCGCAGTACGTCACCACCCTGGAGGATCCGGGAGCCCACGAGACCTTCGGTCACCGGTACGTCTTCGCCTCCCTGGACCAGACCACCGTGGCGTTGGAGACCCGGCTCAATTTTACCGTCTCTCCCACCTTGAGCCTTCAGCTCTACGCACAGCCCTTCCTCTCTGCCGGGGATTTCGGTGAGCCCAAGGTTCTGACCCGACCATCATCCTTCGACTTCGAGCCATGGTCAGGGGACCCCGACCTCCTCCCGTCTCCGGACTTCAATCTTCGAAGCCTGCGGGGAAACACGGTGCTGCGGTGGGAATGGCGACCAGGCTCCGTCCTCTACGCGGCCTGGCAACAGGACCGTCGNGATGCAGTGCACGGATCGGGAGACTTCGATCTGGGCCGGGATCGTTCCGCTCTCTTTCGGGCCCCGGTCGACCATATCTTCATCCTGAAGGCCAACCTCTGGCTCACCCCCTGACCAGTATGCCTCCAGCCTCCTCCCGTCCCCTCGACGCTCTGCGCCAGCGAGTCGTCCAGTGCCGAGCCTGTCCTCGCCTGGTAGAGTGGCGGGAGAAGGTGGCCCGGGAGAAGCGAGCGGCCTTCCAGGAGGAGGACTACTGGGGACGCCCGGTCCCAGGCTTCGGCGATCCCCAGGCGCGCCTCCTCATCGTGGGGCTGGCGCCGGCAGCCCACGGAGCCAACCGGACGGGACGGATGTTCACCGGAGATCGCTCCGGTGACTGGTTGTTTCGGGCCCTCCACCGGGCCGGCTTTGCCACCCAGCCCACCGGCACCCACCAGGGGGACGGATTGGAGCTTCGGGATGCATTCCTCACCGCTGCCGTCCGGTGCGCACCGCCGGCAAATCGGCCCCGGCCCCAGGAGCGGAAGAATTGTCGGCCCTTCCTGGAGGAGGAGATGGACCACTTCCTTCCACGGATCAGTTGCATCGTGTCCCTGGGAGGATTCTCGTGGAATCACGTCCTCCGGGTGCTCCGGGACCGGGGCTTCCCCGTCCCAGTACCCAAGCCCGACTTCGGACATGGAACGGAGATCCCCCTGGACGACGGCCCGACCCTCCTGGCCTCCTATCACCCCAGCCAGCAGAACACCTTCACCGGGACCCTGACCGAAGACGCCTTCGACAACGTGTGGTCCCGGGCCCGGAAGATCATCCAGGCCGAGGGCTGAAGCCTCTTCCTTGCGCTACCAGAGTTCCCGGAGAACCCAACTCTCCTGGTCCCGCTGGAATCGCATGGTGAGGGGAAAGACCTCCTCGTCCAGGACCTGGCCCTCCTCGTCGGTGAGTCGGACTGTCATGGAGAAGACCACGGTGGCGGTGGAACCGATGGGGATGAGCTCGCTCCGGGGTATCAGGTTCACGGTTCGCCCCAACGCCTCCTCCCGTTCCTCCTGCCCGTAGACCCACCACTCCTCCTCTCCCCCGAATCCAGGGTGGGCGGCCAGCATCTCCACCTCATCCCGGTTGGCTATCGCTTCGGCGAAGCGTCGAACGATCCCGGAGATCTGAGCCACGTCCGGGTTTGCCGCCTCCGGATCCACCTGACCTGGATCCACCACTTCGGGAGGCATCTCCGCTTCTTCCACACCCTCCGGCTCAGGTTCCACATCCGCCGGCTCGCCCATCGGGAGGTCGGCCTCCTCCGGCTGGAGGTCGGCCTCGGAGATCGGGGCAGGCGCCGCCTCGGGGGCCACCTCCACCTCCGCCGGTCCTTCCGGAGCGGGGGTGGGTTCCGGCGAGGGCTCCGGCTCAGTGGCCAGCTCGGTGGGAGTTGGACCCGCCGCCGGATCGTCACCCGGAGTGGGGGTCTGGGAGGTCTCGTCCGGAACTCCCTGGGGCTGGGACCGGGGATTCCCTTCGGCCACGGCCGGAACAGTTTCACCCGGGGCGAGCCCGGCTGGAGGACCATCCCCCTCCCCAGTAGCCAGAAACGCCCACGCCACCGCGCCCACCGCTGTCAGGGCCAGCCCGGCTGAGACGAGCTGCCACCTCCCATCCCCTCCTCTGCCGGGACCGGCGGCTTTCATCCCTTTCCCGGCATCCTCCCCTCCTTCGGCATCTCCTGCCATGGCCATTGCCGGGGCGGGGGGAGCCGACGGGGCGACGAGAGTCGGCACGGAAGCGGCAGCCGAGGAATGAGCCATGTCCGACTCGGCAGTCGGGCGCCCTTCCACCTGAATGGCCATGGACACACGGGCATCCTCGGATCGAGCCACCACCTCCCCCCTGCCCGGAGCCCGAGCCCGGAGCCGGCCTGAGGAGACATCCACGGCCACCACATCCGGATTCCGGCTCTCCCAGACAATCCTCCGACCAGGGAGGAAGCGACCCTCCTCATCCAGGACCCGAGCCGTCAGCGTCACCTCATCTCCGGCGTGGAGCGGGTCGGCCGGCTCTTCCACCTCTACCGTAGCAACGGGCCGGGCGACCTCTGCCATCTCCGTCCAGGTGGGATTGGAGGAGCGGGGTACTCGGAGTTCCAGGGCATCCAGGAAGGCATTCAGATCCGGCCAGCGGCCCTGGGGCTTCTTGGAGAGCATTCGCTCCACCGCCTCTGCCAGATCCCGAGGGCAGTCGGACCGGCGTTCCCGGACAGGTGGGGGGCGCTCCCGCACCTGGGCGTTCAGGACCTCCAGCGTGGAGCCACGGAAGGGGGTCCCCCCGGTCAGGAGCTGGTACGCCACAGCTCCCAGAGCGTACTGGTCCGAGGCCGGGGTCACCGGATCCCCCATGCACTGCTCCGGGCTCATGTATGCCGGGGTGCCCACGATCTGCCCCGTGCGGGTCAGGTCCGGATCCCCTCGGGTCAGCTTGGCAATCCCGAAGTCCGAGACCAGGGCCGTACCGTCCAGGGCCAGGAGAATATTGCTGGGCTTCACATCCCGGTGGACCACCCCACGGAGATGGGCGTGGGCCAGGGCCTCTGCCACTTGGGCCAACCAGGCCTTCACCAGGACAAGGGAAAGGGGCCCCGATGCCCATTCCATGACCCGGGCAAGCGTCCGTCCGCCCACGAAGCGCATGACCATGTAGTGGAGTCCATCGGCCTCGCCGACATCGAAGACCGTAACCACGTAGGGGCTGGAAAGCTGGGCCGTGGTCCGGGCCTCGTGGGAGAATCGCTCCACCATCCCATGGTCAGCCATGACCTGGGGGGCCATGACCTTGATGGCCACCTCTCGGCCCAGACGGGGCTCCCGGGCCAAGAAGACAGCAGCCATCCCACCCCACCCCACCATACGGACCACCTCGTATCGGGGGGCCAGGGCGGCCCGAACCCGTGCCAGGAAGCGGTCACGCTCTGAACTGGGAACCTGCATTGGGGGATCGCTCATCCGGACCACACTCCCGTAGGGGGAGGGAGGGTACCACTGCGAATCCCGGACCGGAGGGCACCGCGCTGCGGACACACCCGAGTCCGCTAGAAGTCCGTTGACGAAGCACCGGGCGTCACCGGTCGGAGTAATCGTCAATATGGGGCCCAACCCGGTCCACTCGCCAGCCGGTAGAGGGAGAGGTGGCCGATCGCAGGGCCCCTCTTACCTTGTGGGCAGATCCGGAAATCCGAGATCCATAACGAATACATTATATTATAATGTATTCATTATAATTTCGCGGTGCTCGGAAGCCTGAGTCTCTCCACGCTGAACAGCACGTTCCTACCAGCGTGCCGCCGTGCCTCGAGCGTCCACGTGGATGAAGGGACCGCGGACAGTATTGGCTCGATAGAGGGAGAGTCCTCCGGGCCGGACATGAGCCTCACCCCGGTTTTCCACCCGTTCGGCCAGGCGGTACAGGACCCTGGCGTCCGCCTCCCCACCCCGCCCGTCTCCCGTGAGATCATCCATCCGGCCGTCACCCGTCTCGTCGATGAAGACATCGGCCGCGTCTCCCCAGAGGTGACGGCTGGCATCGGTGGTGTTGCCGATGGCCCGATTGTAGTGGGGGGTCCGGAAGGCGGACATGACGTAGAGGCTCTCAGCCTCGATGCCCTCAGCCTTCACCTCCTCCAGGAGAGCCTCCAGCTTCAGGAGGAGCGCCTCGGAGAGGGCCAGATACCGGGGGTCGCCGGGCTGATGAGGAAGGAACTGCCGAAGGGTGAATCCAGGGGCCACCCTCAGATCCAGGACGTCCGGCGAGGCTTCGATGAAACCAGGGGGAAGGGTGCTCCGGTCAGATACCCGGTATTCCCCGATGCGGAAGCCGTTCATGCTCCCGTTCCGAGCCTCCTCCATGGGATGTAGAACCAGAACGTTCAGCGTGATGGCATCGCCGTCGGCAGGCGCCTCTATGCGAAGGGGAACAGGACCCGGCTCGGAGGGCGCTTCCCAGATCCAACGGCCCGGCTCCTCGGACGGCTGGACCCCCAGCGGAGTCCGGAGCCGGAACGCCCCTTCCTCCGTCTCGCCCCAGACCTCATCCAGAGCCAGCGCAATCCGCTCCCCAGGTCGAGCCGTAATGCCCAGAACCCGGTAGGGAATCAGGACATCCCGAACCTTCAGCCGAAAGGAAGCCCGGACCCTGCGGGTGTAGGGGCGGTCCTTCAGTTCCGCCGGGAGGGCCACGCCGGGAGAGCCTTCAAGAGGCCCTGCAGGGACCTCACGAGCCAACTCCAGCGGTTGGAAGGCGAATGGATCAGGGGATGGAAGATCCACGACTGAGGCCACAGCGGTTGCAGCGTCGGCACTTCGGAGGTCGGGGAGGAGATGAGGGAAGAAGCCACCGGCCACCATAGCCGGAACACAGATGCCGAGGGCCAGGGCCCCGGTTATACGACGGGTCATGCCAGCCTGCAATCTTTCAGAGGTAGTACTTTGCGATCGAGGAGCCACACGCCCCGCAGCCGCAGCGACTCTCGTCACTTCAGGATTCAGAGAACGTAATACAGGAATGCCGTCTGGAAGGGTCCCCTGCCCCTCCGGCCTGCCCTCCTCGATCCGGTCCTCTTCGATCTGGCCAACCCTTACTTCCATGGAGCAGGGCAGCGTCAGCGTGTGTCGGAGCGGAATCGGGTCCTGCGCATTATTGTGGGGCACCCAAGAGGGGCACACGAATGGCCATGACCGAGACCCCCAAGGGGCGCCGTGGCCTCCTGAACGGCACCATCCACCTCCCAATTCCGCCAGGACCCACATGCTCAGACGACACGACCGGGGACGTCAGATCTCGACCCTCCAGAACATGCTCAACTGGGTAGGGAATACCCGACTACCCAAGTTGGACCCGGACGGAGTCTTCGGAAGGAAGACGGAGGAGCGGGTCCGGGAGTATCAGGACAATCGAAGCTTGGCCGTGGACGGGATCGTCGGGCCCGAAACCTATGACGCCCTCTACAACGATTTCACCCGAACCGCCACGGGAGGAAATCTCTGGTCCGGCGGGCTCGGCGCTACTTCGACCCGGGCGTCCAAACCTGAACCGCCGGAGCCCCGGGCCATGAGCCAGGCCGAGATCCGGGAATTCATGCGAGAGTATTCCGACGACTACGAACGGCTCCGCAGAGGATACGGGAGACACCTGGACAACTTCGTCTTCTGCCTGGCCCGGGCCAACGACATGGTATCCCTCATGCGGGCGGTGGGATTCCTGGACCAGACGGCCCGGACCGGTGTCATGGCTGCCTCTGGAGGGGTCATCTCAGGGATCGGTGGCGTGGCCGGCATCTTCATCTGGTACTACACGGCTCTCCGTCAATGGGCCAACGCCCTCACCGCCTCTCGGCGGACCTATGCCTACCGGGGCGCTTGCTACACAGCCACGGCCTGGTTCTTCGACCAGAACCCGCCCACCCGGTCCGATCGGATCTGGAACCGGATCTCCCAGTTCCGGGATCCGGAGCCGGGGCCAGGGACGCGCGCGGTCACCATGGTGGATTACCAGGATGCCTGGAACGATGCCCGCAACAAGACCTGGCAGGAACTCCAGACAGCCGACTTCGAAGGGGCGGACCACTCGGTGGTGAAGCCTACGGTGCAGGCCCTCTTCGGAGAGGATCCAGCAGCGCTCTGCCTGGCCTTCCTCCAATCCTTCGAAGGGGTGGTAGGCTCCCAGCAGCTGGGCGTCTGGCGGGACAACTACAGTGTCCGCTACCCCAACTGATCCTGCGCCCTGCCATGAGACCGTCACAGCTCGACCCGCTTCAGGAACTGCGCGTTGATGGCCACGATGATCGTGCTGGCCGACATGAACACGGCCCCGACCGCGGGCGTGAGCAGTATTCCCCACGCGGCCAGGACACCGGCGGCCAGGGGAATGGCGAAGATGTTGTAGCCTGCTGCCCACCACAGGTTCTGGAGCATCTTCCGGTACGTGGCCCGGGAGAGGGTGACGATCCGGGGGATGTCTCGGGGATCGGACCGGACGAGAACGATGTGGCCCGCCTCCACGGCCACGTCGGTGCCCGCCCCGATGGCGATTCCGATGTCGGCGGTGGCCAGGGCCGGGGCATCGTTCACGCCGTCGCCCACCATGGCCACCTTCTTCCCCTGGGCCTGGAGTTCCTTCACCTTGGACGCCTTCTCGTCCGGCAGCACCTCGGCGAAGACGGTGTCGATCCCCAGCTCTTCGGCCACGGCATCGGCCACCGCCTGGGCGTCGCCGGTGAGCATGGCCACCTCGATGCCCCGCTCGTGGAGGGCACGCACCGCCTCGTAGCTCTCCTCACGGATGGCATCGGCCACGGCGAAGACGGCCAGCGCCTTCCCGTCCCGCAGAAGATAGATGGCCGCCTGTCCCCGTCCGGCCGCCTCCTCGGCGGCGTCTCGTAGGGTGGAGGACACGTCGGCTTCCTCTGCCTTCAGGAGCGCCGGCCCGCCCATGTGGTACTCGACGCCGTCCACGGAGGCGGCCACCCCCTTCCCGGTGATGGCCCGGAACCCGTCGGGTGTGGGAACCTCGATCTCCCGGTCCTCCGCCGTCTTCACCACGCCCCGGGCGATGGGGTGTTCGGACTCCGACTCCACACCTGACGCGATACGAAGGGCCTCCTCCTCGCCCATGCTCTCGGCCACGGTCATCTCCACCACCCGGTGTTCCCCCAGGGTGAGGGTGCCGGTCTTGTCGAAGATCACCGCAGTCAGGTTCCGGGCCTCCTCCAACCCCCGCCGGTCACGGACCAGAAGCCCGGCCTGAGCTCCCATGGTGGTGGAGATGGCCACCACCAGGGGTACTGCCAGCCCCAGGGCGTGGGGACAGGCGATGACCAGGACCGTCACCGTCCGGACGATGGAGAAGTCGATGGGGGCGCCCAGGAACTGCCAGACGATGAGGGTCAGGACCCCGGCACCCAGAGCCACAGCGGTCAGGAGCTGGGCGGCACGGTCCGCCAGGTGCTGGGCCCGGGACTTGGACTGCTGGGCGTCGGCCACGAGGCGCATGATCCCCGAGAGCTTCGTGTCCTCCCCCGTCCCGGTCACCTCCACCCGTAGCGAGCCCTCGCCATTGATCGTTCCGGCAATGACCTCGCTGTCCTCCTCCTTCTTCACGTGACGGGACTCGCCCGTGATCATGGCCTCGTTCACGTCGCTGGACCCCCGGCGCACGATGCCATCGGCGGGGATGTTCGCTCCGGGTCGCACCAGCACCAGGTCCCCGTCCCGGAGCTCGTTCACGGGTACGGTCTCCTCGCCGTCATCGGTGATCCGTGTGGCTTCATCAGGGAGGAGCTTCGCCAGCTCCTGCAGGGCGCCCTGGGCCTGATCGATGGAGCGCATCTCGATCCAGTGGCCCAGGAGCATGATGGCGACCAGGGTGGCCAGTTCCCACCAGAGGGCCGAGGCGTCGATGAGGCCGAGCTGGACCACCCACGAGAAGACGAACGCGACGGTGATGGCCAGGGCGATGAGGGTCATCATCCCCGGCAGGCGGGCCTTCAGCTCCTGCCAGGCTCCCTTGACGAAGACCCAGCCCCCGTACACGAACACGATGGTCCCCAGGATCGGCGGGATCCATTCCGAGCCCGTGAAGGTGGGCGCCTCATAGCCCAGCAGCCCCTGGATGTGGTCCGACCAGAAGACCACCGGCAGGGTGAGGATGAATGACAGCCAGAACTTGTCCCGGAACATCTCCGGGCTGTGCCCCTCGTGAGCGTCGTGGCCTTCGTGGCCCCCGTGGTGCTCGTGGCCCCCGTGACCTTCGTGGTGGCCGTGGGCGCCGTTTCCGCCGTGGTGGTCGTGGGCGCCGTGGTCTTCGTGAGTGTCGTGGTCCTCGTGGGGGTCGTGGTTTCCGTGATCCTGGTTCATGACGTCCTCCGTTTCAATTCGCGTTCCCGCCAAAGGGAGTAGATGACCGGCAGCACCAGGAGAGTCAGGACCATGGCCGTGAGAAGCCCTCCCACCATGGGGGCGGCCACACGCTGCATGGTGGCGGCTCCCACGCCGGCAACCCACAGGAGGGGCATGAGTCCTCCAATGTCCGAGACCACGGTCATCATGACGGGACGCACTCGGCTCGTGGCCCCCTCCAACGCCACCTCCCGAATGTCGGCCGGGGTCAGGTCCCGATCTCCCACCTCTATCCGCCTTCGCTCAAAGGCCTGGTCCAGGTAGAGGAACATGACCACCCCCAACTCGGCAGCCACTCCGGCCAGGGCGATGAAGCCCACCCAGACTGCCACGCTGGTATTGAATCCCAGGATCCAGAGGAGCCAGACACCGCCTACCAGGGCGAAGGGGAGGGTTGCCATGACGATGAGGGCCCGGATGCCACTCCTGAAGTGGAGGAAGAGGAGGAGAAAGATGAGCCCCAGGGTGAGGGGAACCAGGAGGGTGAGGCGCTCCCGCACCCGCTCCATGGCTTCGAACTGGCCGGCCCACTCGATTCGGTAGCCCACAGGCAGAGTGACGTTCTCCCGGATGAGTTGGTCCGCGTCGGCCACGTACCCACCCAGGTCCCGGCCCTCCACATCGATGAAGACCCGGCTGACGGGGAAGGCATCCTCGGTATTCACCACCATGGCCCCCTCCGCCGGCTGGATCCGGGCCAGTTGCCCCAGGGGGATGGGACCACTGTCGGGGGTGTCGATGAGAACGTCTCCGATGCGCTCTGCGCTCTGTCGAAGCTCTCGGGGATAGCGGACCTGAACGGCAAATCGCTCCCTCCCCTCCACGGTCCGGGTGGCCGTCTCCCCTCCAACCGCCGTCATCATGGCTCGCTGCACCTCCCGAACGTTCAGCCCGTACCGGGCCGCTTCGTGTCGGTCCACCACCACATCCAGGTAGCTCCCGCTGGCGCCTCGCTCCGCTACTGCGCTCCGGGTCCCCTCCACCTGGTGGAGGAGTCCCTCGATCTCCTCTCCCAGCCGCTCAAGCTCGGACAGATCATCCCCGAAGATCTGGACCCCCACCGGCGAGCGCATGCCGGTGGCCAACATCTCGATTCGGTTCTGGATGGGCATGGTCCAGACGTTCATGACCCCTGGCATCCGGACCGCCTCGTCCATCTCAGCCACCAGGGAATCATAGTCGACGCCGGAGCGCCACTCATTGGTGGGCTTCAGGTTCACCAGGGTCTCGAACATCTCCAGGGGGGCCGGGTCGGTGGCGGTGTTGGCCCGACCCGCCTTCCCGATGACGCTCTCCACTTCGGGAAACGCGGCCAGGACCGAGTCCTGGTACATCATGATATCGGCGGCCTGTTGGATGGAGACCCCAGGGAGGGTCATGGGCATGAAGAGGATGGTACCCTCCTCCACCCGGGGCATGAACTCCGACCCCAGGCGACTCAGGGGGATCACCGTTACGGCCAGGATCACGGCGGCCAACCCCAGTGTGACCCAGCGGAACCTGAGGGCCATCGACAAGACCGGGCGATACCCTCGGAGGAGAGTTCGGCTTACCGGGTTCTCCTGTTCCGAGCGCACTTTTCCCCGGACGAAGTACCCCAGGGTCACCGGAATCAGCGTGACCGCCAGGAGCGCCGCGCCGGCCATGGCGAAGGTCTTGGTGAAGGCCAGGGGTCGGAAGAGTCGGCCCTCCTGGGCCTCCAATCCGAAGACCGGGAGGAAGCTGACCGTGATGACCAGGAGGCTGAAGAAGATGGCCGGCCCCACCTCCGAGGCCGAGTCCGCCACGATCTCCCAGCGACGGCGAGCCGAGATCGTTCCCTCCTCCCGCTCCAGGTGCTTGTGCATGTTGTCGATGAGTACGACGGCAGCGTCCACCATGGCTCCGATGGCAATGGCGATCCCCGCCAGCGACATGAGGTTCGACTGGATCCCCAGGAAGCGCATGACCACGAACGCGAAGAGGACGGCCACCGGGAGGGTGACCACCACCACCAGCGCACTCCGCAGGTGCAGGAGGAAAAGCGACGCGATGAGGGCGGTGAGAATCAGGACCTGGATCAGGGTCCGGGTCAGGTTGCCCTGGGCCGCCCGGATGAGCTCGGAGCGATCGTAGGCCGGGACGATGGAGACTCCCTCGGGGAGCCCGGCCTCCACCTCGGCGATCCGGTCCTTGACTCCATCAATGACTTCCAGGGCATCGGCCCCGTGCCGCATGATCACGATCCCCGTCACCACATCTCCCTGCCCATTCTTGTCGGCCACCCCACGACGGATGTCGGGCCCCAGTTGGACCCGAGCCACATCGCCGACCCGGATGGCCGTCCCATTCCGGGTGGCCAGGGGGATCCCTTCTATCTCCTGCACCGACTCCAGGTAGCCCAGCCCCCGGACCATGTACTCCCGGCCCCCCTGCTCCACCACCCGGGCCCCCATGTCGGCGTTGGCCTCCCGGATGGCGGCGGTGACCCGCTCCAGGGTCAGGCCCTGGGCTCGGAGCTGGTCCGGATCCACATCCACCTGGTACTGGCGAACATAGCCTCCCACCGTGGCGATCTCGGCCACCCCCGGCACGCCCTGGAGCTGATACCGGACAAAGAAATCCTGGAGGGAACGGAGTTCGGCCAGGTCGTGCCGATCCGACTCGAGGGTATACTGGTAGACCCATCCCACCCCGGTGGCATCGGGCCCGAGACGGGGAGTTACACCCTCAGGCAGGTCGTCGCCCAACTGGGAGAGCTGCTCCAGCACCCGGGAGCGGGCCCAGTAGGGATCGGTCCCTTCCTCAAAGAGGACGTAGACGTAGGAAACCCCGAAGGTGGAGATTCCTCGGACCGTCGTGGCTCCGGGAACCGCCAGGAAGGTGGTGGTCAGCGGATACGTGACCTGGTCCTCTACGATCTGAGGCGCCTGTTCGGCCCAATCCGTCTGGACGATGACCTGCACGTCCGAGAGGTCGGGGATGGCATCCACCGGGGTCGTCCGGATGGCCCAGATCCCGGCAGCCACCAGAAATGCGCCCAGAAGGAGGACCAGACCCCGGTTCTGCACCGAGCCGCGGATGATCCGCTCAAGCATGATGTCCTCCCGGGCTCAGGTGAACGCTCAGCCGAATCCGGTCGCCGGCGGATCCTGGATCAGTGAACTGTTGGTGATCCAAGGATTCGCTGTGTGGGCCGGCGCCGGCCTGGTCACCGTGACCCCCGTGGTCGGTATGGTCGGTGTGGTCACCGGGGTCGGCCCCCTCTTCGTGATCGCCATGGTCACCGTGATCGTCATGAACCCCGGGGCCCCTTTGGTCCGCGTGATCATTGTGATCGTCATGGCCTCCGTGATCGTCGGGGTCCCCGGGGTCTTCATGGTCATCGTGATCATCGGGATCCCCAAGGTCTCGGTGCTCCGGGTCGGCATCCATCTCATGATCATCCCCGTGATCCATCTCCATCCCCGGCATGCCGGGCTGACCCATCATGGCCTCCATGAGCCGGCTTTCCGCGTCCAGGATGAACCCAGCTCGGGAAACCACGGCCTCCCCTTCCTCCAATCCCGAGAGGATCTGGGTCCGATCCCCGGCCTCCGCACCCACCTGGACGGACCGGATCTCGTAGAATCCACCGTCGTGACCTACGAAGACAACCGCCCCGTCTCCGGTGTGCATGACGGCATCCCGAGGCACCGTCACCGCCGCATCCGTCACGCTCACCTGTGCCCGGGCCGTTCCGGCCATCCCGGGCTTCAGTAGACCCTCTGGATTGGGCAACTCGATCCGGACCCGGGCCGTCCGTCGATCCCGGCTCACATCGGGATGGATGTACGACACCACCCCCTGGATGGCGTCCCCGGGGTACGCCACCACCTCCACCTCAACCGGTGTTCCCAGCTCAATGAAGCGGAGGTCCCGTTCGTAGACGTCCACCTCCACCCACACCCGCGAGAGGTCCGCCAACCGGTAGAGTGGCGTCCCGGCTTCGAAACGCTCCCCTGCCTGGATCTCCTTCTCCACCACGTACCCACCAAAGGGGGAGGTGAGGGTCAGGGTGGACTGGACCTCACCTGACTCCTCCACCGCCTGGATATCGGCCTCGGAGATGTTCCAGTAACGCAGCCGTTCCCTGGCTGCCTCCACCACCGAGCTCCCTCGATCCACACTCCCTGGCACCCGGCTGGTGGTGAGGGTCCCTGCCAGGCGTGCAGCTGCAAGGAGGTCCTCCTGAGCCGAGACGAGTTCTGGGCTGTAGACGTCCAGGAGAGGTTCCCCAGCTCGGACGAACCGGCCGGTGAAATCGGCGTGGAGATGCTCGGCCCAGCCTCCGAACCGAAGGCTCACCGTGGTCATCCTGGTTTCATCCCAGACCACTTCGCCGGTAGCCCGGATGCTTCGCTCAAGCTCCTCCGAACGAGCCCGGGTGAGGGTCACCCCCAACCGGCGGGCCAGTTCGCCCGAGATCTCCACCATCCCGCTGCCATGATCCAGGGCGTCCGGATCCCCATGCCCTTCCTGACCCTCCGTCGGGGTGTGATCCACATGGGCCTGGTCCGATTCGGACTGGGCAGAGGGGTGCTCATGCTCTCCGGCGTCCGAAGCCTCGGGAGCACCGCACCCCAGGAGGAAGAGGGCCAGGAGGATCCCCAGGAGGGGTCTGGGAAATTCTGAGGGTCTATGCGTATTCATCGGTTGTCCTCCGAGACGACATGGGTACCAACGGCCTGCTCCAGACGAGCGATATCCTGGCCGAGCCCTGCTGTGAGATGGGCGAGCTCGATCTCATTCCTGAAGAGGACGGCGTAGACCTCCATGAGGCTGACGAACGCCGCCTCTCCTGCCCGGTATGAAGCAGCCGAGCTCTCCACTGCAGCACGGGCCTGGGGAATGACCCCTTCTTCCAGGAGAATGACCTGTTCTCGGGCCCGGATCAGGTCGGCGTGGGCCCGCGCCACCTCCTCCTGGATCGATCGCTCCAGAGCCGCTACGTCGAGCCCCTGGGCGTCCCGGTTGAACTCGGCCTCCCGAATGGCCTCATCCTGTTTCCGTCCCCGGAAGAGGGGCAGGTCCACCGAGAGACCGGCAGAGAAGACGTCGGCTCGGCCGCTCCGGATCCCGTATCCCCCGGTGACTGCGATGCCGGGGCGTCGGTCATGGCGAGCCACCTCCAGCTCCCTCTGAGCTACCTGCACCCCCTCCCGGGCCACCGTGAGTTCGGGGCGGTGCCGGATAGCCATCTCCTGGAGTTCTCTCAGGGTGGGCAGGCCGCCCCCCAACTCCGGGTTGGTAAGGACCGATGTGAGGACACCTGGACCGGGGTCGGCGGCCAGGAAGCCCTCGACCCAGGAGGGTAGATCTGGCTGAATGGGATCCCGGGAGTTTCGTCCCAGCAGCGAATTCGCTTCTGCCAGAGCCACGCTCCTCCGCTGCCGAAGTTCGGCCAGGTGCTCTTCGATGGCGGCCAATTCCGTGTGGGCTCTCAGGATATCCTGTTGGGGAGCCAGACCCTGGGTGTAGGCCGATTCGGCAGAGGATGCGAAGGCCTCGAGCGTCGAGTGGGCCTGGTGGTGAACCTCCAGCGCCTGATCCACCAGGAGAAGCTCGAAGTAGGCCTCCTGAAGCCGGGTCGTCACCTGCCAACGAGCCACGTCCACCTGGGCTCGGGCCACATCCACCTGGGCTCGGGCGCTGGCCTCCCGGGCTCCCCGTAGACCTCGGGGGGGAAGGGTCTGGGAGAGCTGGAGGGAAACCATACTCATCCCCTCCCCGGTCAGGTCGAGATCGGGTAACGGAAGGTTCATCAGGCCGAACGAGAAGGTCGGATCCGGGAGCGCCCCGGCCTGAGGAACTCGAGACTCCAGAGCTTGAGCCCGGCTCTGGGCGCCCTGGACATCCGGGTGGGTCGCCAGGACCAGAGCCAGGAGGGAATCCAACGGCTGGTGCTGGAGCTCTTCCCCATCCACGGACTGGTTTCGGTCAGGAGGTGGACGGTGGGTGTGAGGCTCCTGCGCCGTCAGGACGAACGGCGCCACAAATCCAATCATGAGAATGGCGAGAAGGACTGGGCCACAGTGGATCCTGCGGCCGTCCCCCAGGGACGAACACTTCATGGGTGTACCTCGCGGTTCCTCGGATCAAAGGCACGGGAACGGCATAGCCGGATCGCCGCCCCGTGTCAGAGGAAGTGGGTCGTACAGCTGTCTGGGATCGGGCGCGGTTGCAGGACGCAACCGGGAGGGATCAACCGCGAGGCGGCCGGAACTGGTTCAGAGCCAGGAGGGCGCCAGCTTCATCATCAGGGAGCGCAAAGGCCACGGTCCCCGATGGAATGGGTGCAGGAACCGATGCAGCCAGGAGGGATGGAACGGGTGGAGAGCCGGAGCAGAGCGCCAGGGCGCCGCCACCCAGGGGACAGGCACCACCCTCTTCGGGTCCGGAATGGCTATGGTGGGAGCCGGAAGCATCCGGATCACCGGCGGTGTCGTGATGGTGATGCTCTTGCTGGTCCACATCCGCCAGAACCGTGGTGACCAAGTCATCTTCCAGCTGGACGTGGCAGGACGCCGCAACCAGCCCATTCCCTGCGTGGGTCAGAAAGCCCAGCACGAGAAGGACTGTCAGAAATCGGGTTCCAGGCGCACGTTTGGCCGGCACCGCCATCTCCTCAATGAGCATCCGGAGCGGAGGATGGGCTCCCGCTCAAGGAAAGGTGTCACTCTTGGAAGTCTACCCATTCAGGCGGACAGGGGAAACCCCTGGGGGGTAGGTCCCGCTGCCACCAGGCCCCAGGCGCTCCGCCTCACCCATGACCGCAAGACCCCCGTTCCGGTGGTCCCTGCAGTCCTTCAACAGACTTCTAGGCGTCTTCCAACCAGGGTTGTGCAGCCAGGGCGGCCAGGACCCTGGGATCCCGCTCGTAGATATCGTCCCGGAAGTGGACCTCTCCGTCGGCCTCCACCCAGGCCGTCCAGTACTGGATATGGACCATGTATGGATCGGGGAGGGTCACGGACCGCTCCCGACCCTGGGCCACCACCTGCCGGATCCGATCCGCCGTCCAGTCCGGCGCATCCCGAAGGAGATGCTCCGCCAGCTCCATGGCCCGTTCCACCCGGATGCACCCGGAGCTGAAGGTCCGGGTCACCCGGTCAAAGAGCTCCTGCCCCGGCGTGTCGTGGAGGTAGACGTTGTGCCGGTTCGGGAACATGAACTTCACCCTCCCCAAGGCATTGTGGGGACCCGGTTCCTGTCGGAGTCGATACCGGCGGTTGAACTCGGCACCGCTCATTCCGGACCAGTCCACCGAGTGGGGATCCACCACCCGATTCGTCCCCTGCTCAAAGAGGACCATGTGCTGCTGGGCCACATAGCCCGGGTCCTCCCTCAGCCGGGGGAACTGATCCCGGGCGGCGATGCCCGGGGGGACATTCCAGTACGGAGCCAGCGCCAGATAGGTCATCCGGGCTGAGAAGACGGGAGTCTGCCGATAGGTGAGGCCCACGATGGTCCGGAGCCGGAAGACCTCCTCGTCTCCATCCACCACCATGGCCTGGTAGGCCGGGATGTTCACCAGGATGTAGTGATCCCCCAGATCCTGGGGCAGCCACCTCCAGCGCTCCAGATTCACCAGGAGCTGTCGGTAGCGGTCCCGAGCTGAGAGATTCAACGCCCGCCGGGTGGCCGGCCCAACGCGGCCGTCCTCGGCCAGCCCATGGATCCGCTGGAAGGTCTGAACAGCCTCCTCCAGCACCGGATCGTAGAATTCGGGATCACCAGCGAGATTCTGTCCAGAAGGCAGGTGTCCGGTCACGGCAAGACGCTCCCGGAGGACCGCGACTTGCTCATTCCGGTCCCCTGGATCCAGCGTGGGACCATCGGGAAGCTCGGGCCACCCGCCGGCATCGGCGATCTGCCGGTAGCGGGCCAGCGCCTCCCGCATGACCTGGTAGTGACCTGAGAGGGGCCGGAGCTGATCGAGGGCTTCGCGAACGCCCGGACCGTCCAGAGCGTCACCCAGTACCTCCCCCATGTCCACCCCATTCCGGGACGCCGACCAGTTGGGCTCCACGGTGGTGGGATTCAGCCGACCGTGGGCCAGGTGGGCCCCCAGTTGCATGAAGGCGTCAGTCAGGAGGAATTCGATATCGGCCTGCTGTCGAAGTTCATCCTCCGGGACGTCCCCTCTTCCCACCAGGGGAATGAGGGAGTCCAGGGCCGCTCGGTGGTAGTCGTCCGGGTCCAGCCCGTCGGCATGGGCGCCACCGATCTGAGCCAGGAGGGTTCGAGCTTCAAAGCTGACATCTCCCTGGTCCAGCCAGGCGGGAGCGTATCCCCGTTCACGGTAGAAACGGTAGAGGGTCGAGCCGGAGCGGAGACCTTCCCCGCCGGCCCGGAGAGCCCCCCCTTGAGCCCCCGCCTCCACCCGGCTTCGGATCTCAGGCTCCAGGGGGAGGGGGTCGTGGCCGTTCCGGTCCAGGTCCTGGCCCATCTCCCCGGACACGCTGTCACCGCCTGGCTGGCCCTCCGTGCTTCTTTCCTCCCATCCGACCTCCACTTCGCTGGCCGGCCGATTCTCTTCCACCCCGGTGTCGCTGTTGGGGACAGCGCAGCCAAGCATGCTCACTCCTGCCAGAAGAATCAGCCAGGAGCTTCGAAGAGTCGTGGTCGCCATGGGGTTGCCGTACATCCAGGGGATCCAGGAAGTTCGAGATGAGAGGTGTCGGTCGGACGGATGGAATAACGCTTCCAAGGGTGCACCGGACCGGCCGACGTCGCCAGCCGCGCCTCAATCCATACCCTGACCGGAGGAGAAGGATCATGGCCCTGACCTCGCCACGCTTCGCCCCCGAGGACCGCCTTCAGGAGGTGGCTTCCAACAGCCCGCCCATGCGAGTCGGCGAGCGGAGCCGAGGGGTTCACCTCATTCAGAACGCCCTCCTGGACCTGGGCTACGAGATGCCTGTCACCACCAGCCTGGAGATCGTGGACCCGGATGGACAGTTCGGTCGGGAGACGGAGCGGACAGTCCGGGCCCTCCAGGAGGCACACGGATTGACGGTGGACGGGGTGGTAGGCCGACAGACCATGAGGCTTCTGGACGGCTTCTTTCCTCGGCACAGCCACCGGGTCCGCCTCCACATGAAGGCGGCGGCCAGCAACAACGATCCCATCTGCTACGTCCCTTTCGACTCAGCCATGGAGGCCACGAAACGGGTCTTCGGACGCTACGGGATCCGTGTGGACTACGGATCCAGCGAGTCCCTGGTCCTGACGCCGGAAGAGATGGAGACCTTCCACCGGATCGACGCCGACTGCGAGTGGGAGGTCACCGAAGGGGAAATGTACGAACTCCACCGGATGGGTTCCCCCGTCCCGGACGGCGAGATCGTCGTGTACTTCGTCCACCGCCTGGTTCGTGATTCCCTTCGGGGGTGTGGTGGTCACGCTCCGGACCGGCCGGCGTGCACCGTCATCATCGGTGCAGGGCTCTGGACCACCGCCCACGAGGTGGGACACGTCCTCCTGACCCGGAACTTCCGCCCGGTCCATGAGCGTCACCCGCAGAACCTCATGGCCCGAGGGGGCTATTCCCTGCCGGGGATCCCCATGCTGACCCGGGCCCAGGTGGCCCAGATGAAGGAACATCCGGCCTGCCACGCCCTCCCGGGGGTCCCCATGCACGAGGCCCCCCGGACATTCTCTCCGGCATCTCAGTTCTGAGGGAAGCGGTCCAGTTCAATCCCATCCGCCGGCCCCGCTCCGTCCGCCGAATCGACTCCCTCCTGGGCGTCATCAGCCACTGGATCCATCCCGGCGGCCGAGGGCTCCAGATGGTCCCAGTTCAGCACGGCGTTCCAGGCCAGGGCGAAGCTTCCCCGGGTCTGGTTCCGGTGGAGGGTCCGAACCCCGTAGAGGACCACGAACCCCTCTCCCTGGGGGATGGAGACGATGGCCGGGTGTCCACCCAACCCCTCGGGGCCGGCCACCAGGCCACTGAGAAAGACCTGGTCGGAGGGGGCATAGCGCAGGACCACGTTCTCTTCCAGCTCGGAAGTGACGGAGAGGTAGGGTCCGAAGCGATCAAAGACCGGGAAGGTGTCCTCGTATCCAAAGGCCACAGGGTGGTCCGGATCAGCCGCCTCACCCAGGACGATGGACCCGGGGCTGAAGAGGCTGGAGGGTGAGCGAAGGGAGACCCCTCGAACCAGGCCCAGCTCCACTGGAAGGGTGGCCGCCGACCCCAGGGCCAGGAGGGTCCCTCCCTGGTGGACGAAGTCCCGGAGAGCCGCCAACCCCTCATAGCCCATCCCCCCCGTCATGTCAGGGGTCGTGGAGATCTGACCCAGGGAGGGAAGGTCGGTCCGGGGCTCCCAGGGGAGGGGCCCGTCAGCTGGATCCAGCCCCTCGAAGATCTGCCTCCCGGTGGCGTTCCGACCCTGATCGGGAAAGAGGATCACGTCGAACCGGTCCCGGAGACTGCCCTCCTGGAGCCGGTCTTCAGGCAGGTAGGTATAGGGGATCTCCCATCCATCCAGGGCATAGCGGATGGAGCCGTCATCCTGGGTGTTCCTCCAGGTGTGGAGGAGGGCAAGGCGGGGGAGGGTCTGCCGATGCCGGTCCAGCCCCTCCACCTCCTCCGAGGAGAGAGCGCCTACCTCCACCCCCCATTCCTGAGCCCAGGCCTCCATGGTCTCCCGATCCATCTCCGAGGTGGGGATGAGCCAGCTCCCCGGTCCCCACACCTCCGGCCCCCCCATGGGCGTCACCGGATCCCGGGAAGCGTAGACGGAAACCTCAGTCCCCAACGCCCACCGAGCCGCCAGCGACTCGGCTGACGCCGTGGGTCGGACCACCCACCAATCCGGGGTCACCTGTCCCGGTACCTCCACCACCCCATCCACATGAACGGCTCCTGTGACCGGGGTCATCTGCGCCTCCAGCACGGCCGGGTCCTCTACGGCCCACACCTGGAGGTTGTAGATGAGGGGAAAGGTCCAGGCCACATCGTCGTAGGGGCGTGGGGCATCCTCCGGGAAATACTGCACCTCCATGAGATTCCGGACGAAGTCACCGTAGGGCTGATCGGCCCGGATCACGAAATCCCCTGCTCGTAGTTCCAGGGTGTCGGGCGCGACGCCGACCCCGGCCCCAGCCACCTGAGTGGTCCGAAACGAGCCCAGGGGCCCTGAGGCCCGGTGGACCTCCACCCCATGGGTGCCCAGGAGGGAGAGCATGTGAGACAGGTCGGCCCGGCGCACCTGGTTGGAGGGAATCACCCAGGCATAGGGGGCCTGGGTCTGTCCCCGCTCCACGGCGTTCAGGTTCTTCTGCCAGTAGTTCCGTA
>SL_3KL_010_SEDDRAFT_10000656_pt1 | contig 29326 bp, 27 predicted proteins | sample SodLakKL_010_SED_2_FD_10381 | JGI IMG/M metagenome (IMG submission 10381)
TGAACCGAGCCCTGAATGCTTCTGAACCCGTATTTGATGAAAAAACTGAACGGGTGAGAGCCGGGCTTCGGCCCCAGCCAAATCCTAAAACCAATGCAGAGAAACAGTCCTCATCCGAAAAGCGTTTTGTGGACGCAATACAACTTGCCCATCGCCAGGCATTTGAGGAAGACCAAAACTTCCTGCTGATTGGACAGGATGTGGCAGAATATGGAGGTGTATTCAAAATATCAGAAGGATTTGTGGAAATGTTCGGGAAAGACCGGATCCGAAACACCCCCATTATCGAATCGGGAGCCATCGGAGCAGCAATTGGTCTTGCAATAGAAGGATTCAGGCCGGTAGTGGAAATGCAGTTTGCCGATTTTATCTCCTGCGGGTTCAATCAGATCGTAAATAATCTGTCCAAAGGGCGCTACCGCTGGATGCCTGAAGAACTGAATATTACCATCCGGGCCCCGCATGGTGCGGGAGTGGGAGCAGGACCCTTTCATTCACAATCTCCCGAAAGCTGGTTCATGCAGTTTCCGGGATTGCGTATTCTGGTTCCCTCTACAGTTGAAGATGCTCAAAATATGCTATACACCTCTCTCTATGATCCCAATCCTGTGCTCTTTTTTGAGCACAAAAAATTGTATCGCAGTATCAGAGAAGTAACTGATGACCGGTGTAAATGGATAGATCTCGAATCGGCATCAGTCGTTCGTGAAGGGAAAACAGTTTCAGTTATCACCTACGGTTTGGGTGTACACTGGGCACTGGAAATTACCGGTGAATATGCTGATAAAGACGTTGAAATCGAAATTTTAGACCTGCGATCTCTGGCGCCCATTGACTGGAACTCCATCCTTCAAACCGTCCAAAAAACGGGCAAAGTACTGCTCCTTGAAGAACCTTCCGAAGTACTTGGACCCATGAGTGAAATCGCTGCAGGAATTTCCGAACGTGCATTTGAGTACCTCGATGCCCCGGTCATTCGTTGCTCCTCCATTCATACTCCCATTCCCTCCAATAAAAAACTGGAAGAGGGCTATCTTGCCAATTACCGGCTGAGAGAAAAGCTGGATTTTTTAATTGGCTATTAATCTGTAAAGGCCAACATTCGGGGTTGTGCCGAGATTAAGATGTATATTATGCAGGTCATTTGACAGCCCGTTTCGCAAAATTTTTTACAAATAGGAATTCTCTATATGAATTGGATGGAGAGTAATTTTGTTGTCTGCGTTTAGATTATGCAGATATGTTAAGATTTTCATGAACTTACTGCCAACATTCATTTATCCAAAAATTGTCACTGTAAGAAAGACAATTTTACACAGTGAACAAGAATAAAAATAAGATGCGTCTAAAGGGCCTGCTACACATTGGAAGTATAGATCTACACAAAGAAACCTTCCGAAGTTTTTTCAGCAGTGATATGGATACATACGCTTCAGCTGTTGCTTTCCAGATGCTTTTTGCGGTTGTTCCCTTTATCATCGTTATGATCACTATTCTGGGATTTTTTGACCTTGAGTGGCTTTATCAGATTATCAATGAGCATGCTGATACAGTGATCCCGGGTGATGCTGCACAAATAGTAGAGCAGGTTGTCGATGAGATTGAGAAGCCAGCGGGCGGACTTATATCGATTGTCCTGCTGATTGCCCTTTGGCTGGCCTCAAGTGCATTTCGTTCCGTTACCCATGCACTAAATATCGTTCACAAAGTAGACGAATCCCGACCTTTCTGGACTCGGTTCCCTCTCTCGATAATATACACTATTGCAATTGCCCTGATGTTAATCCTGGCTTTATTATTTATGATTGTCGGCTCGCAGGTTTTAGAGTGGATTACGGGGCTGGTTAATCTGGACAATATTTTCATAGTTCTCTGGAAGTGGCTGCGCTGGCCGATTGCAGCCATTCTCTTAATGATAACTGTGGCATTCATTTACTTTACTGCACCAAATAAAAAGCAGAAATTTAAAGATATCATTCCTGGTTCAGTACTCTCAGTCCTGGTATGGATCGCATTGTCGATCGGGTTCGACTTTTATATGAGAACTTTTGTTGACTTGAGTATTCTGTACGGCAGCCTGGGTGCCATCATTTTTCTGTTAATTTATTTCTATATCTCTTCTGCTGTACTGCTCTATAGTGCTAAAATGAATGTTGTAATCGAAAGACGCAATTCATCCTAATGTTATGTCAAAAATGAAGTTTCGCAAGAAACCCGTCCCGAAGCGTCGGGATTTTCTTGTCACCAATTACAGTAATAATGGAATTATGCAGTCTTTTTGAAGAAAAAACATTACGGGATTTACCGTCAGTTGGTCGTTGACAATACACTAAATCAGGTTTCTCACCGAGAGATTATTTTCTCAGCATCCGCCGGCTGGCGAAAAATGGCAACAGAAACGTACTCAAGCCCGGATCTCCTGTCTCATAAATAATGCATAGGAAATACCGAAACAGATAAGCGTTCCGGCAATAAGTGCTGTGATATCCGGCCAGACCAGAAGCATACTCTGACCCAGCGGCAGGGTTGATGGAAGTGTCTCCGATACCTGCTCAAAACTCAGTGCTCCCAGACTTCGGATGGAAGGAGTCAGCAAAACGGTGGTCAATTCATTAAACAGATAATCCGGTGAAACCCTGGAAAGCATCAGCGTGAGAGAGTTTGCAACAGCCTCATTGGGAATAAACGCCTGTGTACCAATACGTACGATCATACCATAAAACACAGTAAAAAATAACCATATTCCCAGTACCGACAGTGCCGAAGTAGAAGCCTGCCGGAATATAATCGAAAAGGTAATTCCGAGATTCAACCAAAATGCAATGTAGATGCATGTAAATAATAAGAACATCAAAATCCGGACAAACTCTTCAAATTCAGGCAATATACCGATATAGAGGATGCCAAGTCCAAGCACAAGAAATCCAAGTGAAAAGACCAGGGTAAAAACCACAATAAGGGCACCCGAAAATTTACTGTTGATAAAATAATCTCTCGGAATAGGCTGAGAAAGTATCCGGCTGATGGTTCCATTGTTTCTCTCGGAGTTTACAGCATCAAATCCAAGAGCAATACCAACCAACGGCCCTAAAAAGCCGATCAGCGTGATGAACGGGGGCAGATTGTTTATGGACGATGTGAACAGGCTTAAAAAAAGATAGGTACTTTCGGCACTGAGCTCAGCCGGGTTTTCGCGGATCACCGAAAGAATCGTGTAGATAGATCCCGAGGTGGTCAGCAGAATTAATCCAACAAGAATCATAAACCGCCAGCTCCTCACATGATCGGCGATCTCTTTTTCCACCATGACACGAAAAGGGGCAGGTTTATCAGACATGATTTACTCCTCCTTCAAAATAGTGTTGATAGATGTCGTCCAGACCATACTCCTTTCCGGAGATGCGATACAGCTTAGCTCCGCTCTGAACAACTGTTTGAGAAATATGCGGAGCTGCTACTTTGCTTCCCGTTACGATAAATCCGGTCCCGTTCTTTTTAACATCTGTTACAGATGGTAATTCTTGTAACTTATGAATAAGTTCATCAGTAACGGGATCGGCTACGACAGTAAAAGAGGTTTCCCTGGCTCCAAAAAGTTTATCTGCCAGGTCATGAACATTTCCTTCTGCCAGCAATTTTCCGCTCACCAGAATGCCCACACGATCACATATTTTTTGAACCTGGTGAAGCAGGTGAGAACTCAGAAGCACGGTCATGCCTTTTTCCTTGCTCAATTTCCTGATTAGGTCCAGGAAATCGTGAATTCCTCTCGGATCAATACCGATGGTCGGCTCATCAAGGATCATAATTTGGGGTTCTTTGATCAACACATCGGCCAATCCCAGCCGCTGGGTCATTCCTTTTGAATATGTTTTTGTTTTTTGATCGGCAGCATCTTGCAGCCCCACAATCTCCAGCAGCTCCCGGGCCGATTCTATTGCCTTTTCTCTCGGGATTCCATTCAGCATTGCCGTATAGACCAGGCTTTGCAGGCCAATACTGTTTTCTGAAAAACCGACATCATCCGGCAGGTAACCAGTGATTTTTTTCACTCTGATAGGCTCCGATGTTGCATTCCATCCATTTACCGTAACCGAACCCGATGTGGGCTCAGACAGTCCCAGCAAGGTGAGAATAATAGTGGTTTTCCCGGCCCCGTTTGGCCCCAGCAGCCCGAAGATCTCTCCCTTTCCAATCGTAAGGTTCAGGTGATCCACAGCCCTGGTACTGTCGTAATCCTTAACCAAATCTTTGATTTCAATCATCGCAATGGAACTACCTTCTTCCGTACTTTTTGATCATGAAAGAAATTCCTCCCGCAACCAGAAGAATAAAGAGAATTCCTACAGTACCTCCTGCTACCGAACGGTTTACGGTAACCCGAAATGTGGCACTTGAGGATGCATCGGATGTACTGGCATTCATTCCCAGCCTGTAATCGCCGGCAATGGCCTGGCTGCTGGCTCTGATTGTGGCATCAACCGTTCTCGATTCTCCCGGTTCCAGTTCATAAATCTGATCTTCACCATTTCCGAGATCAAAGTCCACACTCCACTCTGCCGGAGGGGATGAACTAAGTGAAATATTTTGCAGGGGAACGGTGCCGGTATTTCTCACCAATACCGGAATAGTCGTTTCCCGGCCGGCCGTAATACTCGCACTTAGCCTTCCTGTTGGGGTTGTCAGTTCCAGATCGTGCTGTCCCTGAATGACCGTTTCCAAAGTAGCCTCATCGAATGTGTTCCCGGAAACTGCCCGGATTCCAATTTGATAGGTATCTGCCTTAGCTCGTGAAGGAGAGCGTACGGTTACATTTATTGACTCGCTATCATTGGGGTCAAGTGAAACAGAGGTTGCGTAGTTTCCTCTGACCCTGAATCTTACATTCCAGCCCGGGGGAGCATCTGCCGCAAGTGCATAGTTTTGTGTAGCAGCGGTACGGTTGGTCAGGGTTGTGGTATAATTGAACTCGGAATCTGCATATCCTTCCATATTTGCCTGTGCAACTTCCAATTCAGTCTCGAAGACTCCCTGTTCTGTCACCCGTACCTGTAAAGGAAGCGTATATTGCTGTCCGGTTTGGGTTTGAATACGAAATTCAAACCGGTATGTACCCTGGTCAATCTCGAGAGGAATGGTAAATTCAAGGCCGACCGTTCTTGAGTTCTCCGATCCAAGTGCCTCTGGTTTCAGAGCAATTCGCTGGATAGTTGAATTACCTGATGTGATGCCCGGATCCCAGCTTGCGGGAATCCCTTGTACTGACAGGCTGATATTTTCGATCNGGTCCGACCGGTTGATAATTTCAATATTGTAATTGACTGTTTCTCCCGGTGTGACCGACTGGCTTATATAAGGGGTGTATAAAATAACACCATCATCGATCGAAGTTGAATTCCCGTGAAAAGGGATTGCAATCAATAAGAATAATACAAAAAAACGGGTTATTACAGAATGCACCTTCTTCATAATTAAGTCTTTACAAATTTAATTTTTGTTTGACGAAATCAGGCACTGCCCCGATTTAACAGAGGCCTGCCAAATCAACGCGTCATCACTTATAGCCTGTTTTACAGAACATCTAATCTGCAATGTTGACACATTTTTTCGAAAGTATTATATCAGACCGGAAGTCAGCCAATGGGTAACTGGTAAAACAGTGGTTAGGAAAGGCTCCCGCTGGAGATGGATCAATGTTTCTAATGGCTCATAAAGAGTGCTACCGTTTATGCAAAAACATTGAATCCAACCCAAGCCCACTGTTATGGAAAATCTCTAATACCGTGAGATTTCCCCGAACTCCCGTGGTCACTCGTCAGGAAGTTATCCTGATTCATTGAAAATTATGCAACAGATTTTTTTAAAAAAAATTTTTTACCAGTTTTTTTTAGAAATTTTGAGAATTCATTTTCTCATCTGAGTTCAATTTATTTAACCTGAAACGATGTACTTCATGATGAGAAATGCGTGCAGAAATCCTGTACAAAGAGGTAATCTCATTACGAACTTGTATGTTCACCTGTCCAAAAAGAGAGTTTAACTCTGATTATAAGCAAAACGATAATCTCTGCTAATTATGTAAAATTTTGTGTTTATTAAGCTCTAACATACTTCAAACACTATATTAAATGTTGTAGATTTTATAGGCTAACGAAATCTCTATTTGATTCATGAAAAATTTGGGCCGCTTTTCTGGATTCTTACTCTTCTTCTCTTTTGTATATATCCAGCTATTTGCAGATCCTGTACGTACCGATAATGCGGAAGTGGAACTGATTTCTGAACAAAGAACCATTCAGCCCGGCCAAACTTTCTGGGTTGGAATTCGAATGGATATCCGGGAAAACTGGTACGTTTATTATCGTAACCCCGGTGATTCCGGTATGCCGATGATGGTCGAGTGGATGCATGAAGATGATTTCAGCATCGGCGAAATTCAATGGCCTACACCCCTCTGGCTTGATGTAGCGGGCGGAATGACCAGTTACGGGTACTACGATAATATTCTCTACATGATGGAGGCTACTGCTCCGGCCGGACTGGAGCCCGGTACTGAATACACTTTGCTTGCTGAAGCAGACTGGCTGATATGTGAAGATGTCTGTATACCCGAATATGCAGACCTTGAACTAACTCTCGCCGTAACCGATGAAGATGTTGAATATAATGAAGAATGGCTCCCGCTATTTGCAGAAACAAGAAAGAACCTTCCTGTAAAGCTAGACTACTGGGAAGCCACCGCAGATTACAACGGTAGAACAGCTACGCTCACTCTCACAAACACTGCTTTCGACATAACAGAGTATGATGAGATCAAATACTTCGCCAAAAAGGAAGGTGAGATTGAAAACGGCGCCGAACAGCCATTCAGGGTGGAAGGAAATTCCATCATCATGGAGCTTGAAAAGTCGGGCTATAAAACCGGAGATATTGAACGGTTCTGGGGCCTGGTATATAATTCCGCAGGCTGGGATGAAGCAGGCAACATACAATCGATTGTGGTGGATGTAGCAGTTGGTGAAGAAGCCAAATTAACAGAAGAACTTTCCACACTCACCGTTTTCTCTTCCCAATTTCTCTTAATCCTTGGATTTGCTTTTCTGGGCGGCCTTATTCTCAACCTGATGCCGTGTGTATTTCCCATTTTATCGATTAAAGTCATGAATTTCATGCAAATGGCTGGCCATGACAGCCGAAGAGTTAAAATGCACGGTTGGGTTTTCGGGCTGGGTGTGCTGTTATCATTCCTTGTTCTGGCCGGTTTATTACTTCTTTTACGGGCAGGCGGACAGGAACTGGGCTGGGGATTTCAGTTACAGACTCCTGCATTTATTGCATTTATGGCTTTTCTAATGTTTGGACTTGGCCTGAGCCTGATGGGGCTTTTTGAAATTGGCGGATCTTTGATCAATGTTGCCGGGAAAGCCAATACCGGAGAAGGGCTTCGCGGCTCATTTTTCAGCGGAATTCTGGCAACTGTACTTGCAACACCCTGCACAGCTCCGTTTATGGGCACAGCATTGGGAGTGGCCATCACCCTGCCTGCTACCACCGCTTTAATAATCTTTGCAACACTGGGAATCGGTATGGCAGCTCCCTACATCCTTCTCTCCTCTTTTCCCGGACTGATGAAATTTTTACCAAAACCAGGTCAATGGATGGAAACCTTCAAACAGGCACTGGCTTTTCCGCTTTTTGCAACGGCTATCTGGCTGATATGGGTTTTCGGCCAGCAGACCGGGGTTGACGGACTCACCCGCCTGCTTATCGGTTTGCTTCTGCTTTCGATCGGCATTTGGGTTCTTTATCGATGGAAAGCTGTCCAGATTTCAACAACCGCAAGAGTTGTGAGCCGGGCGTTTGTCGCTATTTTTATTGTGGCAGGTTATTTCTTCTCAGCTTCATCCCAGGCTGTCACAGAACAATCGGCGGATGGAATTTCCCTGAGTCATGGCGTGGAGTGGCAGGCTTTTTCAAACGACCTTTTGGATCAGCATTTGGCTGACGGAAAAAATGTATTTATCGATTTTACAGCCGACTGGTGCATCACCTGCAAGGCCAATGAACGTGTGGTATTTAGCTCAAACCGGGTAAAAGACCGTTTTGATGAATTGGGTTTTGAAATGATTAAAGCCGACTGGACCAATCGGAATCCTGAAATTACCCGTGCACTTGAATCCTTCGGAAGAAATGGTGTACCGCTTTATGTGATTTACAGTGAAAATCTTGACGAACCAATGATTCTGCCCGAACTGCTGACTCCCGGCATTGTATTAAATGCACTCGACCAAATTGAACTCCCTGAAGATCTAACAAACGCAGGTATTTGATTCAAACTTCAAACCTAAACCAATCGATAATTATGAAAAAAACAATCACCCTCCTCTCTCTTCTGATTACCTGTATGGTTTTCATCAATGCAACAGGCAATACCGACAACGAAGGAGCTGTTGTGGGCGAAAGAGCGCCAACCTTTTCCGTAGTTGACGCTCATGGCAATACTCATAATCTTGCTGATTACGAAGGACAATATGTTATTCTTGAGTGGCTGAATCACGGCTGTCCGTTTGTACGCAAACATTATGATGGAAACAACATGCAGGAACTGCAAAAAAGATACACCGAAAAGGATGTGGTGTGGCTCTCTGTGGTTTCTTCCGCCCCCGGCACACAAGGATATATGGAACCCGATGAAACAATTGCAACTGCAGAAGAAAAAGGTGCCGTCCCAACAGCTATACTTCTCGATTCTGACGGTACAATGGGCCGGGCCTACGATGCCCGTGTAACCCCGCAAATTTACATCATCAATCCTGATGGAATTCTGGAATTTAATGGCGCTATTGACGATAAACCAACTGCACGTTTGCGTGACCTTGAAGGCGCACACAATTACCTCGTAGCCGCTATGACCAGCCTGTTAAATGGCGAACCGGTTGAAGTAACCACCAATACTCCGTATGGTTGCACTGTAAAGTATGAATGAACAATAGGTTAAAACTTTTAACCCGCATTATTCACAAAAAATAGTTGATTGGTTATTTATACTGGTTTTATGAAATCCTGCCAAAATTAAACTGGCAGGATTTTTTAATTAAACCGAACCAGTGTGACTCCATCCCGAACCGGTAGCATTACCTGTATGGCATCCTTGTCGGTACGAATGATTTCATTCAGCTTGTGGATTGCCTCTGCCTTCTCTGTGCTTTGATCCAATGCCGCTCCGCCCCATAGAACATTGTCCACAATCAGCAGGCCGCCGCTCTTTATTCTTTCCTTTAAAATCGGGTAATATTCCGGATAATGGATTTTATCAGCATCCAGAAAAACCAAATCGAAAGTGCCTTCAATATGAGGTATGACCTCAAGAGCATTCCCCATAATCTGAAATATTTTTTTATCAAACGGAGGCTCGGCAAAGAAAGGTTTTGAAATTCCTTCGTACTGTTGGTTCATTTCGATAGTGATCAGTTCACCACCTTCGGGTAAAACATCTGCCATCATCAAAGCAGAATAGCCGGTAAATGTGCCAACTTCCAGGACCCGGCGAGCACCCGAAATCTGAACCAGTATCCTGAGCAGCATCCCAACCTGCCGTCCGCTTATCATGTTGGTATAGTCGAGTCCATCTTCCGAGGCTTTAACCAGTCGCCGTACGATATCAGGCTCCTGAGAGGTGAACGATTCGGTATATTCAACTACTTTTCTATTGATGATATCCATATTTTTTGATGAATTTTCCTGAGTTTTGTGAAACACTTACTGTTGTAAAAAACAGAAAATATTATCTTATCAATCATAAAAAGCTATTTTTTGAAGAAACCTGAAACCACATTTATACCTGCAGATGAATCGCGCTGGTTTATAGCCCTGTTTGATCATTATGTTCGATTTCTTTTCCGGCGAAGATTTTACCGTGTCTGGGCAGATCTAAGTTACAATCCTTCCCAAGAAAATAAGACTATTTATTTTCTGAACCATACTTCCTGGTGGGACGGTTTAATTCCTCTTCTTCTAAACAGGAAACTGTTCCGGCAAAATGCTCGTGCCATGATGGAAGATAAACAGATGAAAGAGCATCGTTTTTTTAAAAAAATAGGGGCTTTTTCGGTAAACCTGTCCAATCCGCGGGCCGTGATAACATCTTTGCGTTATGCCGTTACATCAATGCAACGTCCCCAAGCTTGCCTTTTTATCTATCCTGAAGGTGAAATTGTTCCCTTTAGCATCCAAAAACCCTCATTTAAAAAAGGTTTAGCATGGATTGCTAAAAAATGTCCTGATGCTGATGTCGTTCCGATCGGAATTTATTTCAGTCATAAAGCATCCGACAAACCGGAACTTTTTTTAAAAATCGGCAGAGCTTTGGAATTTGACAGGAGAGAAAATGAAGAAATTCTGAACACTTTTTTTGAAATTGAGCTACACCATCTGCTGCAAAATCTTCAAGAAGAGGCTCATTCAGATCAGCATAGTTTCAGAAAAATTTAACCAGGATATATCCAGCGTAAGAGACGAAACGGTTGCCCTATTTCAAAGATACCACCCGCCCGGACTGATGACTCTCAAGTGCGGCTTCGATTAATTTAATACCCTCTTTTACGGTGTCTGGGTTCACAGGCGGGTCATTTTTTTTGCGAATAGCCTGTGCCAGCATTTCATAAAATCTGAGATAGTTGCCCGGTACAGTTTCAATTTTCTCCCGTTCGATATTTCCGTCTTTTTGCCTGTAAATTGTACCATAGCTTGATGGAGATTCTGTACCCCAGTCCGAACCGGCCGGATTTTTCTTCGCTGCAAGTGCATCTTCCTGGACATCTTTCCCAAACTTCACAAATGAACCCTCTTTCCCCCTCAGGATAAATCTCGGTGTTTCATCCGCCACCAGCATTCCCGCTTTCAGTTTGGCTTTGAGACCAGGATAATAAAGGTCTATCTCAAAATAATCCTCAACATCGCCTCCGCGCTGAACACGAATATCTGCGTAAACCTTTTCAGGTTTCCCAAATAAAAGAAGAGTTTGATCAATTAAATGAGGACCCAGATCATACAAGATACCGCTGCCCGGCAGCTTCTTCTCTTTCCATACATTTTCTTTGCGCTCACTCCGGTAGCGGTCGAAAGACGAAATGAATTCCACCGGTTCTCCTACTGATTTTTCGTGAACCAGCTTTCGTAGAGTTAGAAAGTCACCATCCCACCTTCGGTTTTGAAAAGCTGTGATGATTCTGTTTTTTGTCTGAGCCAGACGGATCAGCTTCTCAGCTTCCCCCGATGTTACCGTAAACGGCTTCTCAATAACCACGTGTTTATCCGCATTTAGAGCCTGGAAAGCTTGTTCAAAATGGAGATGATTGGGTGTAGTGATAATTACCAGTTCAATCCTGTCATCTTTCAGCAGATCTTTAAGATTCCGAACAATTTTTGCATCCCTGAAATCTTCCTTTGAATCAATTTTTGATCGCTGCAGAACAGAGCTGACTTCATAATCAGGTAATGCTTTTAGCAGCGGTGCATGAAAAACCTTTGCAGATTTCCCATATCCTATAATTGCCGTTTGAATTTGTTCTCTCATGTTATCCGAAAGTTAATTGAGGATTATCCTTGTAGATTCATCAACAAAACCACGGATAGAAATAACCATTATTTATTCGAAATCAAAATCCGGGAATTCCCCATATTGAGCTATAAAAAAACCCTCTTCTTCTCGCTCGGATGTTTCATCCAGTACGTCGCCATTGCTTTTTAACCGAAGAGTAATGGTTACATCCGGGTCCGCCACTGTTGCACTGACCTGATAGGCATCAAAATCGCCGCTTTCAAGATCCTGGCTGTATACTCCTGATGATGGAATTTCTATTGTGCCAAGTGTTTCACCGAAAAACTCCAGTCCTTCGGAGTAACTGTGCGCCATGAAAGCTGTTGTTCCCGGTTCACCTTCTATAATAAATGAAACTTCACCGGCAAGCGGATTTCCGTCGTCATCCGACCCAAAAATACCGCATCCTGAAATCAGAAAAAATAATGAAAGAATAAAAATAGATGTGAGTCTCTTCAAAGCTGCCACTCCTTCTTTTTGAAGCATAATAATGCTTTCATTAAAATTTTTATGCAGGTTTAATTATAAATAATTTACTACCATTTTGTAAAGTTTATATACTTTTTTAAAATCACACTTCCTTTGAAAGTATTATCTACTTTATAATGCTCCAAACTTTTGCATCTATTCCACCTGTATCGGACTCGATTACCAGTGCTCCATCTACGCATTATCCTCCGTTTGAATTTCCAGCGTTACTTCATGAAGAGAGATGTTCTCTATCCCTCTCAACAATAATTTATAAATTGTCATTTGTGAATGCTCTCACAAAAACGGGAAATTTTCTCATTTTTTTGGGTACCAAAATCTGGTTAGATTCTGTTCGTTTCTGTTTTGTGCAGTACTTTCAACTGAATAATCGTTTATGATCTCAAAAGAAATTCTTTCTAAAGTCCGGAAACTTGAAATCCGCACCAAGGGTTTGGTAAACAATGTTTTTGGCGGAGAATATCAATCGGCGTTTAAAGGCCGCGGAATGGAATTTTCAGAGGTAAGAGAGTATACTTTCGGGGATGACGTGCGCCAGATCGACTGGAACGTGACCGCACGGAATGGAGAACCGTTCATCAAAGTATTTGAAGAGGAGCGCGAGCAGACTCTGATGCTCTGTGTGGATATCTCACCCAGCGGATTTTTTGGAAGCCGCTCTCAGACCAAAATGGAACTGGCTATTGAAATTTGTGCCGTGCTTGCCTTCAGCGCTATCAAAAACGGTGACAAAGTAGGATTGGTTTTGTTCAGTGATAAAATAGAGAAAGTTGTCCCGCCCAAAAAAGGCCGGACGCATGTCCTGAGGCTGATTCGAGAACTCTACACCACCGAACCGGCCGGAACAAAAACTTCCATAGCCGAAGCTCTCTCCTACGTAAATCGACTACTGAACAGAAAAGCGATCGTGATTCTGGCTTCAGATTTTCAGGATCAAAATTTCGATAAAGAACACCGTATTACCGGGCGTAAACACGACCTGGTAAATCTTGTTATCAATGATGAACTTGAAGAAGATCTGCCAAATATTGGTGTGGTACCACTTCTCGATGCCGAAACCGGTGAACAGACAATTGTGGACACATCCAGTAAAAGAGTTCGAACGGCATACAAAGCTAAAGTACTGGAGCACAAAAAGAACCTGAAAGAGTACTTTATCCGCAACAAAATGGATTCGGTAGATGTGTACACTAACCGATCTTACATTCGTCCGCTTATCAACTTCTTTCAGCGAAGAACAGCGCGGCAGTAGTGGAAATACCTGAAACTTTACAAACACGATAGTCAATTTTCTTGCCTGGGAAAAACCACCACCAGCGATATTACCGTGGCATATCCCTTTTCAGCTTCAGGTTTGATGAAGGTTTGCGTACCTTTACAACTCTCTTTACAGATCTAATAAAAAGTTTTTGCCGAAACCATCTAACAAATTTGACGCCGTCATTGTAGGCTCCGGGCCTAATGGTCTGGCTGCGGGTATCCGGCTCGTCCAGGAGGGACTTTCCGTGCTGATTATAGAGGCTTCCGATACTATCGGCGGAGGCTTGCGCACTAAAGAGCTGATCTGGCCCGGATATCACCACGATGTCTGTTCAGCCATCCACCCGATGGCTCTGGCTTCTCCATTTATGCGCAGCCTGTCTCTCGAAAAATTTGGGCTGAAATGGATACATCCCGTTTTACCGGCTGCACATCCAATGGACGATGAACCGGCCGCCATTCTCTACAATGACTTGATGGAAACGGCTTTTCACCTCGGACCTGATGAGAAAATCTACCGCTCTGTCATGGAACCGATAGTAACGAATTGGGAAGAGCTGACACACGATTTTTTAGGTCCGCTGCGAATTCCAAACCATCCCATCAAGCTCGCATCATTCGGACTGAAAGGGATTTTATCAGCCTCCACATTTCAGACCCGATTTGAGACCGAACGTGCCAAAGCACTCTTCTCCGGGATGGCTGCTCACAGTATTCTCCCACTTAGTGCATGGATGACATCCGCCATTGGCTTAGTCTTTTTGGGAACCGCTCATACTCATGGCTGGCCACTGGCTGAGGGCGGCTCGCAATCCATCGCAAATGCTATGGCGGCCTGTTTCAGATCTCACGGCGGGGTGATTAAAACCGGACTTAAAATCAAAGAAATCAAACAAATTCCTTCATCTAAAGCTGTTTTGTTCGATCTTTCACCTATTCAGATGTCAAGGATTATGGGCGACCACTTGCCACAATCCTACAAACGAAAACTCAGGAAATTCCGACACGGACCGGGCGTATTCAAAATTGATTATATTCTGAAGGAGCCGGTTCCATGGAAAGATCACCAATGCAAAAGAGCCGGAACGGTTCATCTTGGCGGACGATTTGACGAAGTTGCCGAATCAGAAAAACTGATGGATCTCGGCAAACATTCGGAGAAGCCGTTTGTACTGGTAACTCAGCAGAGTTTGTTTGACACTAAACGGACCCCCGATGAAAAACAGACCCTCTGGGCTTATTGTCACGTACCGAACGGCTCAACCACAGATATGACCGAACCTATTGAAAATCAGATCGAACGTTTTGCTCCTGGTTTCCGTGATGTGATTGACGAAAAAGTAACGATGAATACAATTCAAATGGAGCAATATAATGCCAACTATATCGGCGGTGATATAACAGGAGGAAGGCAGGATATCCGTCAGCTATTTACAAGGCCGGTGCGTTTTATCAACCCATACTCCACGCCAACAGAAGGCGTTTATATCTGTTCGGCCTCTACACCACCTGGCGGAGGGGTTCACGGCATGTGCGGATATCACGCTGCCAATCTTGTTCTCAAAAAAGAGTTCAAGCTCAAAAAAGCAGACTGGAAATACGGAGATTAATGTTTTCGCCAAGCAGTTTGAAGAATATGCATTATTATGACCCGCATTCGGATGGAGGCTGGTTGATATGATCCGTAACATCCTTGAAATGACACGCACCGGAACTTTCTGGCCTCAAATTTCCCCAAATAAGGCGGGCTCCGGATGGTGGAATGTCATTACCATTTTCATCGCACTTCTGGTCGGGATTCCCATTTTTACCGTTGCTGCAAATATATTTGTTCCCAGCGGGGATGTATGGCAGCACCTGGCCTCCACCGTTCTGCCCGATTACATCAAGAATTCTATCTGGCTGATGCTCGGGGTGGGATCGGGTGTATTTCTTCTTGGTGTTGGAACCGCCTGGCTGGTAACCATGTGCCGGTTTCCCGGAAGCCGCTGGTTTAACTGGATACTTATCCTACCGATGGCCGTTCCGGCTTACCTTATGGCTTACACCTACACCGACTTCCTGGCATACACCGGGCCGGTTCAGTCGATGCTCCGGGATTTGACAGGATGGGGCTTGGGCGATTACTGGTTCCCGAATGTACGCAGCATCGGCGGAGCGATTGTGATGATGTCTTTCGTTTTTTTTCCGTACGTCTATCTGCTCACACGTGCTGCATTTCTTGAACAGTCTTCCTCACTGCTGGAGGCGAGCCGGAGTCTCGGTGCCACACCATTCCAGAGTTTCTACAAAATTGCACTACCCCTGGCCCGACCCTCCATTGCCGCTGGTATGGCTCTTGCACTCATGGAAACCCTAAACGATTTTGGAACAGTGGATTATTTTGGGGTTCAAACTTTTACCACCGGCATTTACCGAACCTGGTTTGGACTGGGAGAACGGGCTGCAGCCGCTCAACTCGCCGGTTTTTTGATGATTTTTATCCTTTTTCTGATTCTTCTGGAAAGGTGGAGCCGAAACAAGATGAATTTGAAACAAGGCGGTACCGGACGTTACAAGCGCCTCTATGTGTACAATCTGAAAGGCTGGAAAGCGTGGGCAAGCACCTTCTTCTGCCTGATTCCCGTAATGGTTGGTTTTTTGATTCCTACCGCGATTCTGACAGATATGATGATTGCCAATTTCGATGCTGCTGTGGACTCCCGCTTTTTCCAATACAGCCTTAACACCATTCTCGTGGCGATCCTGGCCGGACTGTTCGCTCTCACCGTGGCACTGGTAATGGCTTACGGAGTGCGGCTGAGTCCAAACCCATTAACAAAAATGTCCACCCGTATAGGATCAATGGGCTACGCAATTCCCGGTTCAGTTATTGCCGTGGGTATTCTGATTCCCTTCGGCTGGCTGGATAACACCGTTGATTCCTGGCTTCGAAGTACGTTCGGGATATCATCCGGTTTAATTCTGAGCGGTACAATTTTCGCACTTATATTCGCATACGTAGTTCGTTTTTTGGCTGTAGCATTTAACACGGTGGAGGCAAGCCTTGGGAAAATAACCCCGAATATGGATGAAGCCGCTGAGGGAATGGGTTACAGTTTTGGGAAAATACTTGGCAAAATTCACATCCCGATGATGTCAGGAAGCTTGTTTGCCGCCATTATGCTGGTGATCGTAGATGTAATCAAAGAACTGCCGGCAACCATCATCGTGCGTCCCTTTAATTTTGATACTCTCGCCGTCCAGGTCTACCGCCTTGCTTCTGATGAACGCCTGGCTGAGTCTTCCGGAGCTGCACTTGCAATTATTCTTGTAGGGTTATTGCCGGTATTCATCCTCAGTAAATCGATTGCAAAAACCCGAAAACATGAAGGTGAAGACTAAATAAGTATCTTCAAAGTATTAAACTCCGACTACTGTCATGTCAACGATCAAATGACGGGAAAACCCGCAATGTTTTTTCTTCAAAAAGACTGCATTATTCCATTCTTACTGCCAATGGTGATAAGGAAACATTGCGGGTTTCTTGCGAAACTTCTTTCTTGACACAACACTACCCAAAACCACTGATCAACCAATATCCGTCAGGTTACAGCCCAAAGCGGGACACCAAGAAACTCAGCCAATTCAGACGCATCATCGTGCATCGCTCCACGGCCTCCGTGGGCTAAAACATGCTTGCGTGTCCCGTCTTTTAAAACAAGGTTCAGCTCATAAACATAATAACCCCTTCGGCTGGATGAAGACCCTGAACTGCTGCTGCTATTTCTTCTGTTATAGCGTCTGAGCAGCTGCAATGCATGAATCTCTTCCAAAGGGACTCCGTTTTTCATCGAGCTGAGGTTAGTGTGATGGTCCGGTTCGTTCTTTCCTTTCCAAAATGCCCCGGTCAGTTTATCAAATACGATGGGTGTACTGTATTTTAGCAAAAAAATGACACCAACACCTCCAAATATGAGAGGGAAAATAAAGGGCATTAATCCTTCGGCTGTAAATGACAGTCCCTGCTCCAATTCCTGAGGAAGCCAGTAGATCAAAAAACCAACCGCTACTCCTATAAATATCAAACTAAAAAAGATTACGTTCAGAGATGGTTTAAACTCAGCACGGTTTACACCGTCAGTTATCAGTTTGTGTGTTTTAAAATTTGTACTGCTTCTGCTAATGGTGCGCCAGTCAATTTGTTCGGCAACAGGATCGTTGAATGTAGACGGATCAAACTTCATGGCTTTTGCCATATCAGTAGCCTGGTGCATTGCATCTTTGAGTTTATCAAACATTTAAAATTGAACTTATTATTTATGAAATTTTGAAAGTCAGGTCATTTCTTTTTTAAATAAGCACATCTTTACTTTTTTTCAACCGGATTGATTGGAAAATTAAAAAAAGATGGTTTTTGATAAGATTATTGTGATCACTTTTGTCTGATCATAATAGCAGAAATAAATGTATTGCTTTCTTTACTCTCCGATTGGAATACTAATGGACTTAGGTGGGGAATACTCATGGCCCTCGACATCCAATCCTGTTCTTTTTTTAAATTCGATTATCATTTTTTCTAAGACAGAATATTTTTTTTCAGGAATAAATCATTTTTTAATTTCATGACTTGTCATATAAATGTTAGTGTTTCTCAAACTGATTGTCTAAGTGCTATCCCCATGTGTGTCATCCACTGTCACCAAAAGCATCTCACTGGGGCCTTTGGGAGATGAGAAAAAATAATCAGTATTTCAAAGTCCTCTGTTTACCAAAAAATAATCAGCCTGTCATATTATTACTGAATTGTTTAGCGTCGATATCTATAGTGAGGTATTTATAAGCCTGTATTGATTGCACTAGGTTCTCTTCAATATATTTGGGTTTTACCGACAGATCTTTATTTTCAGACAGTAGTACCGAATGGACAGATGAACTTATGCATCTATGGCAGCCTTCAATGCCCGCCCTGTAATATACTTCTACGAGTTGCATTGCAAATTCGCGTGATAGATGAATTGCCGTATCGTAATCAGTTGATTTTAACCCGCGCTGCTTTATTGATGACTCTTTTGACAGACCCTCTAATACATCCTCAACTAAACCGGCTACGAGGTTGCAGATATGCTGCCTGTTTACCAAATAAAAGCCTGTGTACATGTGCATATGCAACATGATGTAATAATTTGAGATCATAATTAATATTGAATCATACAAATCTTTTTTTTCTTCACTGAAATATCCATCAAGATCAATTCTGTAGTAAGTGGACCTATTTCGGAAACACACTCTATAATTGAAATACGCTTGCGGGAATACTCAATTAAATTCTTCCTGATATCATTAAGAGTTATATTTTTATATTCCGTACTTGACCATTTTTTGAATAATGATTTAAAAATCTCCATAACATTCCTGAATTAAGTTTAAGACTCTATAACCAATAATTTTGAGCTGAAAACAGAAGATATTTAATTGAATGGCCGCTAATGGTTTGTGGGGCTGCAAACATTTTTTGCGACTCTTGGAAAAAAAATTTGTAGAATTGCAGCCATTAAAACATTACATAAATCTTTTAATGGTTTACATATATCTCACTTTTTGTGAATTCTCACTATAAACTTTCCGGTAAGATATCCCCACCACCCGTATAGTTTCAGAGCAATAGAATATCAGCTTATTTTTAATACAGTCAGTTCAGGATGCGGAAGAATACATCTGGGGCCGGATTCCAGTTAATGCGATCAAATTAAGACATGGTTTGGGTTCTCATTCAGCTATATCATAGCAAATAATTTACGAACTTTATATTATTGTTTTATATTACTTTATGATATTTTATTTAAGTCTTTGACCCCTGCCGCTCGGGACTGTTTTTCTGCGATATGCCCCCTCAGCTGCTTTATCCCAATAATATCTCTACTACATTAAAACGACATTATGAAAGCTTTCTTAATTCTCCTGCCCAGAGAACCTTACCCTCTAAGTTTCAATTTAGTGAATAGCGTTACAGGGGCTTGCCACAATTACATTTTCAGGTGAATAGTGCATTCTTAAAAAACTGAAATTTATAAATTATATCTCCATAAAGGTCAGTGATATATACAAACCTTTAAATATTCTATATAACAATATTCATGGTGCATATACACATATTCCATTTGTGAAAAAGTTTTACAAGACTGCCAATTTATCCAGTATCTAATTGTATAGAGATATATTGTTTATATATTTTTTAGTATTACTAATTATATATTTACAAATTTAGACTGAATATAAAGGTATAATATCTAAAATATAATGACATATGAAAATTTCAATTTTATTAATTACAACCTTCACCATTCTGTTCGCATTTACAGCATTATCATGTGACAGTTCTGCAAACAAAATGGAAAGAGCGCAAACCGATCTAATAGAGGCTGAAAGAGATGTAAATATTGCACAAGCTGAAATCGAGGCTGATGTTCGAATTTACAGGCAAGAAATAGCAGATGACATCAGAGAAAACAACGTTGCCATCGCTGATATAAAAAGAGAAATTCAGAATGAAGACCCGGAGTCAAGAGCAGCGCATGAAGTTAGAATCGCGGAACTTGAACGCAGCAATAGTGATCATAAACAGCGGATTGACAATTACTCAATTACCAATAGAGACAGTTGGGATTCTTTTAAGAAAAGTTTCAGCAGTTCTATGGACGATCTTGGTAACTCCCTGAATAACTTCTTTTCAAGATCTACTACTTCCAGTAACTAACCTTTAACTTAAATCTTCAAATATCATGGGAAATCTATTATATATCGTTGCCGTAGTTTTAGTAATAGCCTGGCTGGTTGGATTTGTGGGATACAGCGCCGGTGGAATTATTCATATCCTGCTGGTAATAGCCATAATTGCAATTATACTTCAGGTAATACAAGGCAGAAGGTTTGCTTAGGTCAAATTACTGACAAAATATATTTTTAAATCTAAAATAAATACATTATGAAAAAATCAAGTATTATTATTTACTCCCTTATAGCTTCAGCCACTGGAGTTGCAATCGGGATACTTTTTGCTCCACAAAAAGGATCCCAAACAAGAAAGCAAATTTCAGAAAAAAATCATCAATACTCAGATTATCTGGCTGATAAGTATAATGAATTTATTGACTCAGTGTCGCATCCATTGGAGAGTATCGAAGAAGAAACAAAACGATTGGCCAGAAAAGCCAATGAAAATGCAAAAAAAGTAGCATCTGAAGTACGATCTGCAATGCATTAAATTATAGTTCCTTTATTTAACGTATAGATACACACTCTTTTAAAAAAGGGTGTGTATTTTTTTGCCTTACTTTTAACCTGGATTGTTCATAATAAATATTTAGTTTCAATTGTGTTTAATACAAATCAGAAAATGGCAATTGTAAGACGGGAAGGGATAATGATATAACTATTAATAGATTATTCAATTTTTTCATTGGAAATATAAGCGTTATAATCAAATTCATACAAATCGATTATACTGCAATTCTACTGTAAAACATACAAGCCTTTCCTATTTTTTTGTAATGCTTTTAGTACTCATGTTTGCCAATATGCTGGACACTCAATTCTTAAAATAAATTCAATAATGCAATGAAAAAGAAAAGAAAAAATAATCCGGGAGACACTATTAAAAGGCCATTAAAAACCGATGACAAAGAGAAGAGACAACCAAACCCTGAAGATCCGTATGAAGAAAATGGGATGCCAAACAAAGAGATGCCAGATTCAAATAATTTTCATAATGAAGAATTTCTGAATCATATACCAAAGTAAATTTATTCCAGATTATCATTGATTGCGAAAAAAGCCCCAAATGTGATTCCCGAATTATATNCTCAGCGCAAAAAATTGAACATTATAAAATAGCCACCTATGGCACACTGCGTGAGTTTGCTGAAACACTTGGCTTAAAAGACGCTGAAAAGCTGTTGCCGGAAACACTCGATGAATAGCAAACAGCCGATCAAAAACTAACAGAAAAAGCTGTAGATGTGGTGAACATGGGTGCAGCTATAAAACAAGCATAATAACTATAAAAAGGTAAAGAATATCATGAGTGGATTATTAAAAGGAGGAATAGCAGGATACGGAGCCATGAAATTAGGTGGTGGCTGTTTTAGCACCATTATCGTTTTTGTAATCATCTTTTGGCTCCTTGGAATGTTTTAATTCGAAAAATATCTCCTAATAAAGAGAGAAAGTAAAACAATAACTAATAAATAGAACATTATGGAAAAAAATAGAAATCTTCGAAATGATAACCTTCGGAATAATGACCTTCGAGAGGATGGAATTCGAAAGAGTGGCCTTCGAAATGATAACAGTGCAACTGAAAAAGGAATGTTAACAGGAATGTTTCGAGACCGAAGAAGCACCGAAAATGCATATAATTCTATGCATGAAAGAGGGTATACCGAGAATGAAATTAACCTGGTAATGTCTAAAGAAACTCATGAAAAGTATTTCTCAGGAGACAAGAGTGAAACTGAACTTGGCAATAAAGCTGCTGCCGGTTCAGGTGCCGGTTCAGCCATTGGCGGCACTATAGGTGCTATTGCAGGAATCATTGCTGCAATTGGAACAAGTGTTGTTATCCCGGGCCTTGGGCTTGTTGTTGCCGGACCTATTGCAGCTGGCCTGGCCGGTGCAGGTGCAGGAGGAATAGCTGGTGGAATCATTGGAGCATTGGTAGGCTGGGGAATACCCAAAGACCGTGCAAAAATTTATGAATCAGCTATCAAAGATGGTCATATTGTTTTGGGAGTACAGCCAAAAAATGACGAGGATGCTGAATACTTTGAAAGGACCTGGCATGAAAATGACGGGCGTGAAATTCACCGATAAGCTACCGTCACAAAAACCAAGGAATCAGGTAAAACCCGATTCCTTGTTTAATATTTACAACACATTAACTATAGTACAAATCTATAAAAAACATTAAGAATGAAAAAAGAGAACACCATAAACAAATTAAACAGACTTTTAATAATCAATAATGATAGAATTGAAGGTTACGAAACTGCATCAGATAATACAGAAGAGTCAGCATTAAAAACCTTGTTTTCAAAGTTTGCTCAAACAAGCCAAAAATGCCGGCATGAATTGATCAGTGAAATTGACAAAATTGGTGGTAAAGCAGAAGAGGGCTCAAACCTGTCAGGTAAATTTTTCCGGACCTGGATGGATGTCAAATCATCGCTAACAGGTAAAGACAGAAAAGCTATTCTGAACTCCTGCGATCAAGGAGAAGAAAGAGCTATAGAAACATATAAAAATGTGCTTAAAGATGAATCAGAACATCTGAACAGTGATCAAAAATCGATGATTAGGTCACAATATGATTTAATCAAAACCGACCAGGGCAAAATAAGAACGATGCAAAATGCTTTAGTGGCAGCATCTTAGCTTGCCAAATTCAAAAATACTTTTCCCGAACCCGGGATAAGAAAGTTTTTAAAAGGGGTTCGCTCAGATGGTTGTTCAGTTTATTTAATACAGAATAGTGTGATATATCCAACGAATCTATTGTTCCATGTAACCCCTATCAATTAATGGAAGTGTAAGTTAATCAGGTGATAAATAATTCATACAAACATTTAAATTCAGAGAATTAAAATTAATCATGAGAACAAAAAAAATATTCCAATTCACTACATCATTTACAGCTTTATTTTTTGCTGTATTTATAATAGGTAGTGTAAATCAGTCGACAGTAAGCCCGGAGAGATCCATCAATGATGAACCGGCTGTTGTAAGCACTTCCCCATCCGATGGTGAAGTGGATGTAGCCAGAAATGCCGTTATAGAAATTACATTTAACGAAGATGTGGATTCAACATCCATTAACGGTTCCTCATTTACATTAATGCAGGGCACAGAGTCTGTATCCGGTTCATTAGAATTTTCCGGAAATAAGGCAATGTTCACAACCACAAATAGTTTAAAAGCGGAAACAGATTATACAGCTAACTTAACAACCACTGCCAACCAAGCAGATGATTTTTCAAATGACAGATTCGAAGATGAGGAATTAAACGGTGACAGATTCAACAATGAGGAATCTGATTTTAACAGAACTACTTCGGTGAATGGTAAAGAGTGGAGTTTTACTACTGGAGGCAACAGCGATTCAGTTGAAAAAGTAGATCTTGGAAGTGCAGCACACTACGTTATTCTTGCGCAGTCTTCAATTAATAGCGATTCAACATCACAAATTACAGGAGAAAAGGGTTTTGACAAAGATTCCAGGGACTCTAAAGACAAAGAAAACAAAACAGCATATTGGTTAAATAACGAAGATATCGATAAGGAAGCAATCCGCAGAAACAGGGAAGAAACCCGCAGAGAGACCACCCAAAGCACAAATGAAAATCGGGAATATTCAGCCAATGACACAACTTCAAATGCTGGTAATATGGATATAGCGGTTGATGATATGGTAACAGCTTATAACGATTCCGAAGCACGTTCACCAGCTGATTTCATTGATTACAAATTCCACAAATCAGATGTTCTGGTTGAGTCCAGCTGGAATTTTAAACGTGATGATGATTCTGAAAGAGATTCAGAATCAGGCCAGGATGAACGTGACAACAAAGAACGAAACAATGAAATGCGTGATAACGCTGATCAAAGAATGAGTGAACGCACAATTGAATCCTCACCAATTCTTGACCCGGGAATTTACAAGTGGAATGATTCAGTTGTAATCTCCACTAATATTACACTGTCCGGTAATGCTGATGATGTGTGGATTTTCCAGATTACTGAAGGCCTTACAGTAAACCGTGATGTAGAAATTAACCTGAGTGATGGGGCCGTTGCCGAAAACATTTTCTGGCAGGTCGCCGGTGAGGTTAATTTAGGAGAGAACTCTCACTTTGAAGGGATCATTTTATCCAAATCAGAAATCACCATGAAAAATGGCGCGACTTTAAAAGGCCGGATTTTAACCCAAAAAGATGTACTACTCGATGGTAACACCATCATTGAACCACAAGGCTTTGCTTCCGTTCAAAGTACAAGCACCAGTAACGAATAAACTTGTTAAACACTATACCCTCCCAAAACCCTAAAAGCAGTCCCGATTTGTTTCGGGGCTGCTTTTTTTGTTAATCTATCAATGTATATATTCATTCGACCCAATCCCAATCAGTAATTGATACAAACCTTACATATTGATCTGTAACAATATTGGGTAAAAAATTGTGCAAGTTATTGTTATGAGAATTTTATAACAGCAACTATTCCATGACAGAATTGAATCACCATGAGACTAAAAAATGCATTCTTAAACATAATTAAAAAGCATTACAAATCCAGTGATTTTGTTCGTAATCAAGACAAGAGGGAGATTGGAACAACTATCTATTATCCATTTGTAAGGATTTCAACCGACCGATAACACCAATATTGGGTTAAGCCATATACACTATATAGTCAGACATTTTTAATGATCTGATGAGTATAGCTGATAAATGGGATTGGAATTTCATCCAGATTAGAACAATAACTATTTCAGCCTATATCAAGAAAAATAATCAGATTGTAAACACCCAAAATATTAGGTAGGTTAATATTATGCAAAGTAAAAAAGATTACACACCAATCTCTCAAAAGTTAAACATTATTCTTGCTGAGGATGATCTTGACGATCGCCTCCTTTTTGAAGAAGCCATTGAAGAATTGCCGGTTTCTGTTCAACTTGATACCTTCAATAATGGTGATGAACTGATGGAATGGCTCATCAAGAAAAATAACAAGCTTCCCGATGTACTTTTTCTTGATCTGAATATGCCCCGTAAAAACGGATTTGCTACTTTAGCAGATATAAAGAGGAACAAAAAATTACAGGATATTCCAGTGATTATTTTTTCCACCTCTACCAATAATGAAATGATAAAGCAGGTTTTCAAAAATGCAGCGCATTATTATATTCGAAAACCGGTGCATTTCTGGGAACTTAAACAGTTGATTTACAAGTCACTAAAATTAATATCAGATAAAGAAACATCTCTTCCGGGAAAAGAAAACTTTATGCTTACCACTGATTAAAAAAAAGCCGTGAAGTCAGATAAAAAATCCACTGATCAGAAAAAAAAAAGAGTCACAACAGAGAAACTTTTTCCAGTTGTTGGAATTGGTGCGTCGGCCGGGGGGTTAGCGGCTTTTAAAGCATTGCTCAAAGCCATACCGGAAGATTCAGGCATGGCATTTGTTCTTGTACAGCATTTAGATTCAAACCACGAAAGTCAGTTACCTGACATTCTCCAAAAAGTTACGATCGTACCCGTTAAGGAGTTTTCAGACAAAACTATTATTGAGCCCAACCATATATATGTGATGCCCAGCAACAAAGTTATGGAAGCATCAGATGGTAAAATACAACTTGCTCCCCTGCCCGAAAAAATCAAAAACGAAGTTTCTCATCCCATTAATCTATTCTTCTCAGCACTGGCTGAAACTTATGAATCCCATGCCATTGGTGTGGTATTGTCGGGCACAGCGTCTGATGGCACCAAAGGCTTGAAAGCGATTAAAGATCATGGAGGTATCACTTTTGCACAGGATACAAAATCAGCAGGCTATAGCGGCATGCCCAACAGTGCCATACAGTCGGGTATGGTTGATTTTGTTCTTCCGCCTGATAAAATTCCTGCAAAACTACTCGAGGTCACTCAGATTGCTAATACTTCGACAGATTTAAAGGAACCTCAGTCTTTGAATGAAGATGACGTTTTCAGGCAGATAATCGCCCTTCTGCGAGTGCGAAATGGCACAGATTTCGCCTATTACAAACAGACCACAATCCGCAGGAGAATACTTCGTAGAATGGCAATCAACAAGTATAAAAAAGTAACCGCATATCTTGAGTATTTAAGAGAGAACAAAAAAGAACAGGATATTCTGTACCAGGATATCTTAATCCCGGTCACATCTTTTTTCCGCGATCCAAATATATTTGAAAAATTATCTTCTACATATTTACCACAAATTATAAAAGGTATTCCTGCCGGTAAAACAATTCGGGTGTGGGTGGCAGGCTGCAGCACAGGTGAGGAAGCCTACTCTCTGGCTATATTGTTTAAAGAACTTTTGGAAACCCAATCTCCGGGAAATCATGAAAAACAAATTCAGATTTTTGCATCTGATTTGAGTGAAACCGCTATCGAAAAGGCGCGCCTGGGCAGATATTTGAATACTGAAGTAGCCGGAGTATCCGAGAAGCGGCTGAAGAGATTCTTTACAAAAACGAATGGGCGATTTCAGGTTAACCGGCAGATCCGTGATATGTGCGTGTTTGCCGTTCATAATTTCTTAAAAGACCCTCCATTTGGCAAAATGGACTTTATAAGCTGCCGAAATGTGCTCATCTATTTTGAACCCTATTTACAGAAGAAAGCGCTCACCACATTTCATTATGTGATCAACCCGGATGGGCTGTTACTGCTTGGAAAATCGGAAACAACCAGCGGGGTACCCGACCTTTTTTCTGAAGTTGCCAAAAGCGAAAAAATATTTTCGCGAAAAGATGTTTCCAGTAAATTCATGCAGGTGGTTAACCGGAGGACGGAGCTCGATTTTAACCAAACGAAAGAAGGCACAAAACCGACAAAGAAAAATCCTGAATTCCAGAAAACAGCAGATGAAATTGTAATCAAAAAGTACACCCCGCCCGGTGTAGTAGTAAACGAGGCGATGGATATTGTGCAGTATCGCGGCAAAACCGGGCCATATTTAGAGCAAACATCAGGAAAACCGAGCCACAATCTGATGGTATTGGCTGTGCAGGGTTTGGCTTTTGAACTGCGGAATATTCTCTTTAAAGCGAAACAGGAGAATACTGAAGTAAAAAAAGAGAACATCCCGGTTAAAATAAACGGTGACCTGCGTACTATTTCCATCGAAGCCATTCCGCTGCCTAATACCATAGAGCCCTATTATTTAGTACTGTTTCATGATACCTCTTCAAAAATTGAAACACCAAAACCTAAAACTGAAGCCGAAGAAACAGGCAAACCATCAGTAAACGAAAAAGACCTTCGCATAGAGCAATTAGAGCAAGAACTTGTTGACACAAGGGAAGATATGCGGAACATCACAGAAGACCAGGAAGTTGTCATCGAAGAGCTTCAAAGTGCCAACGAAGAGTTGATGAGCGGCAGTGAAGAGCTGCAAACGTTAAATGAAGAATTAGAGACAAGCAAAGAAGAGCTGCAAAGCACAAACGAGGAGCTTATTGTCCTGAACCAGGAAATGAGCAGCTTAAACGAACAGTTAGAGATTGAAAGGAATTATTCTCAATCTATTGTTGCAAATATTCGAGAGCCATTGCTTGCACTGGATAAAAATCTGAAGATAAGAACGGCCAACAATGCTTTCTACAAACAGTTTAAACTAAATGAAAAGAAAACGGTTGGCACCCTGATCTACGACCTTGATGGAAAAAATTGGGATTTCCCCGAATTGAGAGCTCTGCTTGAAGAAATTATTCCTGAAAAACCTATTATTCATGATTACGAAGTCATCCGAAAATTTTCGGGGATTGGCAAACTGCATTTACTGATGAATGCACGTGAAGTAGTGAATGAAGATAAATCAGAAAATCTAATTCTTCTCTCCATCGAGGATATTACCGAACAGGTAAAAGAGAAAGAGAAAAACTGGAAAATTCAGGAACGGCATACCAAAGAACTTAAAGAGAAGATAGAAGAGCGCACGGCCGAGTTAAAGAGCGCAAATGAAGAACTCCGGGACATCAACCAGGAATTGGTAAGCATGAATAAAGAGCTGGAAGCATTTACCTACATTTCCAGCCACGATTTGCAGGAACCGCTCCGGAAAATACAGACCTTTGCCGGGCGTATACTCGAAAAAGAGGACAAAAACCTTTCAGAAAAGGGCAAAACCTATTTCAACCTGATGCAGAACGCTGCACAACGCATGCAAAAATTAATTGATGACCTTCTCGATTTTTCGCGCCTTAACACCACTGAGCGAGTATTTGAAAGGGTGAATCTTGGTACCATTGTTGAAAAGGTTATTGCCAGCTTCAATGAAAGCATAGAAGAAAAACAAGCCACTGTTGAAATGGAAACAATGTGTGAGGCAGATGTAATTGTTTTCCAGTTCAGGCAGCTGATGCATAATCTAATCAGCAATGCACTTAAATTTTCGAAACCGGGAGTAAAGCCTAAAATTAAGATCAAAAGCAGGATTGAAAAAGGCTCTATATTTAAAGTTAAAAACCTTGAGCAAGATAAGAAGTATTGCCATATTTCTGTGTCTGACAACGGCATTGGTTTTGAAGAGAAGTTCAATGAGAAAATATTTGAGGTATTTCAGCGACTTCATAGCAAAGACAAATATCCCGGTACGGGAATCGGGCTGGCAACCGTAAAAAAAATTATAGTCCTTCATAATGGGGTCATAGAAGTAAAAAGTGCCTTAAAAAAAGGGACTACATTTGATATTTACATTCCACTGTTGAAATAAGCATTGATGAAAATATGGCAAACCAAAAAGCTCCCCTTCGCGTACTTCTTACCGATGATGATGAGGGCGACAGGCTTGTCTTTAAAGAAATTATTAATGAGGTGGACAAAGATGCCATCGTCCAAATGGTGAATGATGGCGCTCAGTTGATGGATTTTCTTGCCAATGAAAATAATCCACTCCCCCACATTATCTACCTGGATCTCAATATGCCGAATATGAACGGTTTGGAATGCCTTAAACAGATCAGAAGTGATGAGAAGTACAACGATATTTCAATTGCCATCTACTCTACATCATCGTCTGAAAAAGATATCGAAGCTTCATTTCTGCATGGAGCCAATATCTATATTATGAAGCCTGGCAACTACAATGAACTCAAACAAGCATTAACCAAATCTATAGCTGCTGTCCGCCTGAACCATAATTCTGCTTTCGACAGGGATAATTTCGTGTTGAGGATATAGTTTTTGGTCA
>SL_3KL_010_SEDDRAFT_10000657_pt1 | contig 29309 bp, 21 predicted proteins | sample SodLakKL_010_SED_2_FD_10381 | JGI IMG/M metagenome (IMG submission 10381)
TCGGCGAACTCCAGCCAGGTTTCTTCATCTTCAGGATCGGCCTGTATGGCTTTTTCGTAGGTGCCGCATGCCTGATCATGTTGACCCAGGGTAAAATAGGTGTTGGCCAGCAAACAAAGGTAGTTTACATTTTCAGGGTCAAGCAAAAGCCCCTTTTTCAAATGCCTGATTGCCCGCGAAGCGTCCCCGGTTTCAAGATCGCAGACCCCGATGCCCACCCATGCATCGGCCAGTTCCGGGTCAATGCGTATGCTGTTCAGATAGCAGGTTCTGGCATTGTGGTAGTCTTCCAGTTTTTCATGGCACTCCCCGATGTAATAGTGTTTCATGGGATCATTATCGTCTTCGGACATCGATTCCTGATATGCCACGATGGCCTCCTGGTAACGGTGCAACAGGCTCAGGGTGTACCCCTTATGAAACCATGAATGCTCGTGCCGGTGGTCAATGGCCAGTGAATATTCCAAGGCATCCAGTGCTTTTTCGTATAGTCCGGCATTGATGTAGGATACCCCCAGGTTAAACCACGCCTCCTTACTGTAGGGGTTTCTGTCGATGAGCTGCAGGAAAAAAGTGATGCCTTCTTCGGTAAGCGACAACAGGTCGAAACAATAGGCTGCTTCGTAAATGGCCAGGTCGTTGTCGGGATTTACGCGCAATGCTTTATCAAGGTATTCGAGGGTCTTGTCAAAATTCCCCAGGTTTTCGTACTCAATGGCAATGTTGCAGTATACAAAATCCGGTTCTTCTGCGCCCACAATGGCTTTGCTGTATTCCTCAATGGCTTTTTGATAATCCTTGAGCTGAGAATAAATGGCAGCCCTTGTCAACACGACATCATTGTTGGAGGGGTCAAGGTTTTCAAGGGTGGCCAAAAGTTCCAGGGCGTGGTCTTCTTTATTGAAAGTGGCCAGCAACTGGGCTTTTTTCAGCATCAGGGGGATGGATGTGGGATGCATATCACAGGCGGCTTCTGCCGCTTGAAGTGATTGCTTATAGGAACCTGCAGCAAGGTAATAGTCGATGATCTCTTCAAAATCATCGACGTCAAAGTACGTGGCACCCTTTTGATGAGGGCACGATTCATACTTGTTTACCTGCCAGGGTACGCTCAAGTTGTCTTTTTTTTCATTTTCCATCCTGCCAGCCTTCAAAGCGACAACGCAAAGGTAACAAAAATCAAAGAGCATGACAATGCAAATGATCGTGCATGGCTGCCGGGGGCTTTTTTGTGAAAATAGCAGAATAAATGGTATTTTTGCCAAAAATATATTTGGGATATGTTTGATAATCTTAATGATCAGTTAGAGAAGGCGTTTAAGGTGTTAAAGGGTCAGGGGCACATCACGGAAGTGAATGTGGCTGAATCCCTGAAAGATGTAAGGCGAGCCCTTGTGGATGCGGATGTTCATTTCAAAATTGCAAAATCCTTCACGGAAAAGGTTAAAGAAAAAGCCCTGGGTCAGAATGTGCTGACCGCGGTTTCTCCCGGGCAGCTGATGGTAAAGGTGGTCCACGAAGAACTTACCGAACTGATGGGATCAACCCATGAAGAAATCAACCTGAAGGGAAGCCCGGCCATTATGCTTATTGCAGGATTGCAGGGGAGCGGTAAAACAACCTTTTCTGCCAAACTTGCCAATTATCTCAAGGCAAAGAAAGGAAAAAAGGTTTTGCTGGTGGCTTGCGACGTATATCGCCCGGCTGCTATTGAGCAACTAAAGGTGCTTGGTGGTCAGATTGATGTTGAAGTGTTTGCCGGCGAAGACGGAAAAGACGGGAAAGATCCTGTGGGCATTGCTAAAAAGGCCGTAGCCCATGCCAAAACAATGGGGCATCAGGTGGTGGTGGTCGATACGGCAGGACGCCTGGCCATTGACCAGCAAATGATGGACGAGATCGCCTCCCTGAAAAAAACCCTCAATCCGCAGGAGACCCTGTTTGTGGTAGACTCCATGACAGGACAGGATGCGGTGAATACAGCCAAAGCTTTTAACGAACGGCTGGATTACGAAGGGGTGGTATTGACCAAGCTGGATGGTGACACCCGCGGAGGGGCTGCCCTGACCATCCGTTCTGTGGTGGACAAACCCATAAAATTTGTCGGTATTGGGGAAAAGGTGGATGCCATTGACGTATTTCATCCACGCCGGATGGCAGACAGGATCCTGGGCATGGGGGATATTGTATCTCTGGTGGAAAAAGCCCAGGAACAATTTGACGAGGAGGAAGCCAGGAAGCTTCAGAAAAAACTGGCAAAGAATCAGTTCAATTTTAATGATTTCCTTTCGCAATTACAGCAGATAAAGAAAATGGGCAATGTAAAGGACCTCATGGGGATGGTCCCGGGTATGGGTAAGGCCATCAAGGACGTTGACCTGGAAGATGATGCATTCAAAGGGATCGAGGCGATTATTTATTCCATGACCCCCGTAGAAAGGGAAAATCCCGCCATCCTCAACGGGAGCAGGCGAAAACGGATCGCCAGCGGGGCAGGAACACAGATACAGGAAGTGAATAAACTGGTGAAGCAATTTGAGGATACCAGGAAGATGATGCGTATGGTATCTTCGGGTGGCAAAGGGAAAATGGCACAAATGATGCGCAACCTTCAGGGTGCGCGGAGGTAGGTCTCGGACCTAAGGCCGGAGGGTTTGGTGGGTGGGCAGAATTTTAAGAAGTAGTTAGTAGTTAGTAGTTAGTAGTAATATTTTTTGGTTTGGTAGTAAAAAATGTTAGTAAGATATGCGGTTGATTGACGGAAAACAGATTGCGGAAACCATTAAACAGGAAATTGCCGGGGAGGTCCAGCGGATCAAGGACCAGGAGGGCAAGGTGCCCCATTTGGCGGCGATCCTGGTAGGCGAAGACCCGGCCAGTGAAACCTATGTGAACAGCAAGGCCAGGGCCTGTAAACAGGTGGGGTTTGATTCTTCCACCTATCGCTTTCCGGTCGATGTAACGGAGGCGGAACTGCTTGAGGCCGTTGAATTCATCAACAATGACCCGGAGATTGACGGCCTGATCGTGCAGTTGCCACTGCCCGGGCACATTGACAACCAAAAGGTTATACAACACATTGTCCCCGAAAAGGATGTGGATGGATTTCATCCGGTGAATGTTGGCCGCATGACCATTGGGTTGCCTTCCTATGTGTCGGCAACTCCCAATGGAATCATGGAATTGATCATGCGCAGCCGCATTGAAACCAGGGGAAAGCAATGTGTGATTTTAGGACGCAGCAATATTGTGGGAAAACCCATGAGCCTGCTTATGTCCCGCAACGAGGAACCGGGTAATGCCACGGTAACCGTGTGTCACAGCAAAACCCAGAACCTGGGTGAAGTCACATCGCGTGCCGATATCCTTATTGTGGCCATTGGACAACCGGAATTTGTGACCGCTGATATGGTGAAAGAGGGTGCTGTGGTGATTGATGTGGGCATTCACAGGGTGCCGTCAGATAAAACAAAATCGGGCTTCCGGCTGATCGGGGATGTCCGGTTTGACGAAGTGTCTGAGAAGGCTTCATACATTACGCCTGTTCCCGGGGGTGTTGGCCCAATGACCATTGTTTCGCTGCTGATGAATACGCTAAAAGCATCGAAAAAAGAAATATACGGATAATTTGACCGGCCATGAACTCATAAACCCGGGCCCCGCTGAACAAAAAAAAATGGAAGAGGGGCTTTTGCTGCCGGTGATGGAAATGTTCTGTTCCCTGCAGGGAGAAGGTTTTCATACCGGAAAAGCCTCGGCATTTGTTCGCATTGGAGGTTGCGATGTGGGTTGCTACTGGTGCGATATAAAAGAATCCTGGGATGCTTCCCTGCACCCCCTGACCGGAATCCATGATATCATTGATTACGTTAGTGCCTTTCCTGCCAAAGCAGTGGTCATCACTGGAGGCGAACCCCTGAACTATAACCTGGAACCCCTTTGTGCGGGCCTGAAAAAGAACGGTGTCTGCATATATTTGGAAACCTGTGGTGCTTATCCGCTGACCGGCCAGTACGACTGGATATGCCTCTCTCCGAAACCAAACCTCAGACCCAGGCCTGACATGCTGCATATGGCCGATGAACTGAAGGTCATCATCCGGGAAGAAAAGGATTTTTACTGGGCCGAAGAGAACGCAGGACGGGTAAAGGAAAAATGCCGCTTGTTTTTACAGCCTGAATGGAGCCAATATCAACGTATTCTTCCCCGGATTGTGGATTATGTGAAACAGCATCCCCGGTGGATGGTGTCGCTTCAGGCACATAAATTCATGAATATCCCGTAACTTTACATGATGGTTGTGGTTAATCAAGGGGTGACCCGTCAGCTGTTCTGTGAACAGTCATACAGGGCAGTAAGCGGAAATACCATCATCATGGCGGGCAATGTGCGAAAAACCTGTCTTAATACCGGGGCAATATGCGAAAAGTGTGTTTTATTTTGTCAGGTGCCTGGCTCTTATTGGCAGGAACCCTCTGGGTCCAGGCACAGGACGAACTCACAACCGGAAGCCGCCGGGCTGCGCGCACATATTTGCTGGCCGAGGAGGCTTACCGGGCGTTTAACAACCAGGAAGCAATCCACCACCTAAAGCGTGCTGTTGGCATGGATGCGGATTTTATCGAGGCCCATTTGCTGATGGCAGAAATTTATTTTTCTGAAGAACATTTTGCTGAAAGCATTGCCCCCTACCAAAAGGTGATCAGCCTGGATCCGCTGTTTTATCCTCCTGCAAAATACTCTCTTGGGGTTGCCCTTTACAGAGCGGGTGATTACGAAGAAGCCATCCGTGTTTTAAACAGGTTTGTCGGCATGAAGGACATAAGCACAAACCTCCGTGCCCGTGGTGGGGATTATTTGATGCGCTCCCGGTTTGCTGCAGAAGCAAAAAGTAACCCGGTACCCTTTGCACCCGAAAACCCGGGCCGGGCGATTAATTCTGAATATGCTGAATACAGTCCCGCCCTGACGGCCGACGAGATGACCCTGATATTTACCCGGAAAAAACCCGTGGAAGGTTACCCGGCAGATTACGGGGTCTATTTTGAGGATTTTTATATCAGTTATTTTCAAAACGGGGTGTGGACCAGGGCAGAAAACCTTGGCCCCCCCTTGAACACCCCGGGCAATGAAGGTGCACAGACCATCACGGCTGATGGCAGGCATTTATATTTTACCGCCTGTAACCGGCCCGACGGCATGGGGAGTTGCGATATCTATTATGCAACCCGCAAGGGAGACACTTGGAGTACCCCTGTCAATCCCGGACCCCCTCTGAATTCTTCTGCCTGGGATTCGCAACCTTCTGTGTCGGCCGACGGGACAACTATTTACTTTAGCAGCAACAGGGAAGGGAGCAAAGGTCCTATGGATATCTGGAAGGCAACAAAAAATGCAAACGGAAGCTGGAGCAAACCGGAAAACCTCGGACCGGTAATCAATACCAGCGGCAGTGAAATGTCACCCTTTATCCATTATGACAACCGAACCCTCTATTTTGCTTCTGACGGGCATCCGGGCATGGGTGGCCTCGATATTTTTTACAGCAGCCGTGATGATTTGGGGCAGTGGACGGAACCCGTGAATATGGGATATCCCATCAACACCCATGGAGACGAATTCTCATTGATTGTCGGGGCATCCGGTCATCGGGCCTGGTTTGCTTCCGACAAGGCGGGTGGTTACGGGGAAACCGATTTGTATGCGTTTGAGTTATACCCTGACGCACGACCCCATCCGCACACTTATATGAAGGGAATCGTAACCGATGCCATTACCGGTGACCCTTTGTCTGCCCGGTTCACGATTGTGAATGTAGACAACGAACAACTGGTGACAGGTTCTGTTTCTGACCTTGTAGACGGGTCATTTTTGGTGGCACTGCCTGCAGGTCGGGATTTGGCGCTGAATGTATCGAAAGACGGTTATTTATTCTTTTCGGAGCATTTTAATTATGCCGGTATGCGAACCATTGCCGAGCCTTACTTGCGAAACATCTCCTTGCAGCCGGTTGGTGAGGGGCAAAGCGTGGTGCTGCGCAACATATTCTTTGAAACAGACAGCCACAGGCTCAGGGAATCATCGCGTACCGAACTGGCTGAACTTTTACGTTTTATAGAAGAAAACCCCGGCATTCAAATCGAGATCAGCGGACATACAGACAGTACAGGCTCCTTTGATTACAATATGGCTTTGTCGGAAAAACGTGCCATGAGTGTCCGCGATTTTCTGACGGACCAGGGCATTGCCAAAAACAGGATCAGCTATGCAGGTTATGCTGATACACAACCTGTTGATACCAATAAAACAGCAGAGGGCCGTGCCAATAACCGGCGGACAGAGTTCAGGGTGGTGCGGATGGAAAAAGAACAGAAAGCGGAATAACCGGTGAATCATAACGGATAACGGAGGCATGTGATCATTGTTAATAATTATTTATGGAGAAATAGTTGTTGGCCCATGATGGAATGCGTATTTTTGAGATATGGAAAAGAAAGCACAAAGTGTTCGTGAAACCACTCCCCGGAAAACCAAAAAATTTTCACTTCCGATGGATTATGCCGAGCACGGGCGGGTCCCGCCCCAGGCCACAGACCTGGAAGAAGCTGTTTTGGGGGCGATCATGCTGGAGCAAAATGCCTTGACCAACGTCATTGATATTTTAAAGCCCGAGGTATTTTACAAGGAAACACACCAGAAGATCTTTGCAGCAATACATGAGTTGTTTTCGGCAGGCCAGCCTGTAGATATCCTGACTGTCACGGAAGCGCTGAAAAAGAACGGGGAACTCGATATGGTAGGCGGTGCCTATACCATTTCGATGCTCACCAACAGGGTGGCCAGTTCGGCCAATGTGGAGTACCATGCCCGCATCATCCTGCAAAAATTCCTGCAGCGTGAGTTGATCCGCATCAGCTCCGAGATCATCAAAGAATCTTATGAAGACACCAAGGATGTGTTTGATATTCTGGACAAAGCCGAAAAGGAATTGTTTGCCGTCAGCGAAACCAATCTCCGGCGCAATTACGACGACATGCACTCTTTGATCAAAGAGGCCGTAAAGCAAATTGAGGGTGCCAAAGACCAGGACGGCCATATCAGCGGCATCCCAAGTGGTTTTTCGGAACTGGACAGGGTGACAGCAGGATGGCAAAAATCGGACCTGGTGATCCTGGCTGCCCGTCCGGGCATGGGTAAATCGGCCTTAATGCTTTCCATGGCCAGGAATATGGCGGTGGACTTTAAAAAACCGATTGCGATCTTTTCCCTGGAGATGTCAGGTGTGCAGCTGGTTACCCGTTTAATCTCGAGTGAAACAGAACTTCCGGCCGATAAACTCAGGCGGGGTCAACTGGAACAATACGAGTGGGAACAACTCAATGCACGGTTAAGCGCTTTAACAGATGCCCCCTTGTTCATTGATGACACGCCTGCCCTCAGCATCTTTGAGCTCCGGGCCAAATGCCGGCGCCTGAAGGCCCAGCAGGATGTGCAACTGGTGGTTGTTGACTACCTGCAACTGATGACTACCGGTACGGACAACCACCGTGGAAATCGTGAACAGGAGATCAGCAACATATCGCGATCGATGAAAAGCCTGGCCAAGGAACTAAATATTCCCGTCATTGCTGTGTCGCAGCTTAGCCGCGCAGTGGAAACCAGGGGTGGGTCGAAACGTCCGATCCTCTCGGATTTGCGCGAATCGGGAGCCATTGAACAGGATGCGGATATGGTCTTATTTATTTATCGCCCTGAATACTATCAGATTACAGAAGATGAAAAGGGCAATTCGACCGAAGGACTGGCACAACTGATCATTGCCAAACACCGCAATGGCGCACTAAAAGACATTGACCTGCGTTTTATTCAAAACTTTGCAAAATTTACTGACTATGAAGCCGGCGATTTTGCCGTGCCTGCCGACATAAGACCCTCGGATGCTTTTGAAGACCAACCCAACACCCTCACCATCCCATCGAAAATGAATGATATGGACGATGATGAGGTACCTTTCTGAGGAATTTATATTCAGGCCATCTGCCGGCCCAATGTTTTGAACCATGCAATATTTGTTGTCATTTTTTATGTTATGGATGCCGTTGTCTGCTTTTGCTGCGCAAATCCTTATTCCCATGGACAATACCCAGCGCAATCATCTGAAAGCATATGGCATTGCCTATTATGTCCTGACCCACGATGTGGAAGTAAGCTGGCTTCTGAACTACCGTGGAGGCAGTTTTATGTTCGATCATCATCCGGAGTTTGAGCAGGAAATGATGGTGCGTGGCGTAGGTTACCAGGTGATTGCCGACATACAGGCTGCAGGCATTCTCCGGGAAATATCCGATCCGGAAGTAAATATGGATGAAATACGCTTGCACAAGGTTCCGCGCATTGCCGTGTATACACCCCCGAACAGTTTACCCTGGGATGATGCGGTAACTTTGGCCCTGACCTATGCAGAGATCCCTTACGACGAAGTGTATGATGAGGAGGTATTGTCGGGGATATTGCCATTGTATGACTGGCTGCATTTGCATCACGAAGACTTTACGGGACAGTTCGGGAAATTCTGGCTGGCGTTTCGTAATGCCGACTGGTATAAGGAAGACGTCCGGTTGGCCGAAGAAATGGCGCGACGTATGGGGTTTTCGCAGGTGTCGGACCTGAAACTTGCCGTGGCAAAAAAAATCCGTGACTTTGTAGAAGGGGGTGGATACATGTTTGCCATGTGTTCGGCACCGGAAAGCATCGATATCGCCCTGGCGGCCGAAGGTGTCGACATCCTGCATGAGGTGTACAATGGCACCCCGCCCGATCCTGATGCACAGGAAAGGCTCGATTTTAGCCGAACCTTTGCATTTGAACACTTCGTCGTTGTTCCCGACCCGGCCATTTACGAAAAATCCAATATTGATGTGCCCAAAACAGGCAGGAACGAACGAACCGATTTCTTCACCCTATTTGAGTTTTCGGCCAAGTGGGATCCGGTGCCAACCATGCTTACACAGAACCATGAAACAGTTGTAAAGGGCTTTATGGGACAGACCACCGCATTCCACAAGCAGGTGATCAAACCGACTGTTACCATACTGGGTGAAAACCGGTCAAAGGATGAGGCACGTTATATCCACGGATCAAGGGGTAATGGTACATTTACCTTCCTGGGAGGGCATGATCCGGAAGATTACCGGCATCATGTTGGTGACCCGCCAACTGACCTGGACCTTTTCCCAAATTCACCCGGTTACCGGCTGATCCTCAATAATGTGTTGTTTCCGGCTGCCAGGCAGGAACCTTTAAAGACTCTGCTTGCCAGATAAGATCAAAGGCGTCGGACCTTTCTTTTATATTGCAAAAAGGCATAAGGGTATTTGTTCTTTTCGTCGGGTTCATATTCTTCGATCGACACAAGTTCCCATTTCTCCGGGTCAATGTCCGGGAAAAAAGCATCTCCCTCGAAGTTGGCGTATACCCTCGTTATATACAGGCGTCGAGTATGATGCAGGTCGATGGTTTGTTCATAAACCTGAGAACCCCCTGCAACAAACACTTCTTTTTCATCTTTAACCAGTTTCAGGGCATCTTTGATGGAAGCGGCAAGCTGACAACCTAAGGCATCGTAGTCCTTTTTGCCGGTCAGCACAATGATTGTACGTCCTTTGAGGGGTTTGCCGATTGATTCGAAGGTTTTCCGCCCCATGATCAACGTGTGCCCCATGGTCAGGTTTTTAAAGTATTTCAGGTCGGCAGGCAAATACCAGATCAGCTTGTTTTCCCTCCCAATGACGTTGTTGTTGGCTACTGCAGCAATGAGTGATAATTTCATACGAAACGGATTTGGTTTGTGGATAGTCGGATCAGAACCGTTTTGAAACTATACGGCCACAGGTGCTTTGATATGCGGATGCGGGTCGTATCCACCCAATTCAAAATCATCAAACTGGAAATCAAAGATATTCATAATATCCGGGTTTATCTTCATTTGGGGCAACGGACGTGGATTTCGGCTCAGCTGCAGTTTTGCCTGTTCTATGTGGTTGAGGTAAAGATGGGCATCGCCAAAAGTGTGAATAAATTCCCCTGGCTTCAGACGACTCACCTGGGCAACCATCCGGGTGAGCAGNGCGTAGGAAGCAATGTTGAAAGGAACACCCAGAAAAATGTCGGCGCTGCGCTGATACAACTGGCAGGAGAGTTTTTCTTCAGCCACGTAAAACTGGAACATCACATGGCAGGGTGGCAGGGCCATTTTTTTCAGTTCTCCCACATTCCATGCACTGACCATTAAGCGTCGGGAATCCGGATTGTTCTTAATCTGGTCAATCAAGGCGGATATCTGGTCGATGTTCCCTTCTGCCGCAGGCCAGCTGCGCCATTGACTTCCGTATATGGGTCCCAGGTCACCGTGTTGATCGGCCCACTCGTCCCAAATGGAAACACCTTGTTCGTTGAGGTATCTGATGTTGGTCTCTCCCTTAAGAAACCAAAGCAACTCATGGATGATGGAGCGCAGATGCAGTTTTTTTGTGGTGACCAGCGGAAACCCATCGTTCAGGTCAAAGCGCATCTGGTGGCCAAATATGCTGAGCGTGCCCGTGCCTGTACGGTCATCTTTTTTAACCCCGTTCCGGAGTACGTGGTCTAATAGATCAAGGTATTGTATCATATTATCATCTCATTCAACCCAGAATCATCCCCACAATGGCAGCACTCATCAACCCGGCAAGGGTACCCCCAAGCAATGCCCTCAGACCAAATTGCGACAGCAATACCCTTTTGGTCGGAGCCAGCGATCCGATGCCGCCAATCTGAATGCCAATGCTTGCGAAATTGGCAAAACCGCACAACAGGTAGGTTGCCATGATGATGGATTTTGGATCGGCAAAGGCATTGGCTTCTTTTAGTTCAGCCAGGCTCACATATCCGATAAACTCCGTCATGATCACTTTCTCGCCCAACAGCCGGCCAACCAGTGTGATGTCAGGAAGACTGACCCCTATGAGCCACATGATGGGGGCAAAGGTATAGCCCAGGATGAATTGCAATGACAGGCTGTCATAGCGGCCGTCAGTGGCTTCTGCAATGATGGGGTTGAGGTTGGCCAGGTCACCCAGGCGTCCGACAATGAAATTGAACATGGCTATAAAGGCAATAAAAACAAGCAGCATGGCCGCCACGTTTGCTGCCAGCCTCAGCCCCTCCCCGGTGCCATTGGTAATGGCATCCAGTATGTTATCCCCGATCCTGTCTTTGGAGATCTCCATGGTTTTATCGATCTCCTCTGTTTGCGGGTACAATATCTTGGTGATCACCACGGCTCCCGGTGCTGCCATGATGGATGCTGCCAGCAGGTGCTGGGCAAAAATCAAACGCTGTGCCGGATCATCGCCTCCCAGAAAACTTATGTAGGCTGCCAGTACACCGCCCGCCATGGTAGCCATGCCCCCTGTCATCACCAAAAGTACTTCGGAGCGGGTCATGTTTGGCAGGTAAGCTTTGATCAGCAGGGGAGACTCAGTTTGCCCGAGAAATATGTTGCCTGCCACCGAGAGGCTTTCAGCACCTGATAACCGCATTGCCTTGGTCATCAGCCAGGCCAATGCATACACAATTTTCTGAATGATCCCGAGATAAAACAAAAGACTGGTCAGTGCAGAGAAAAAGACAATGGTCGGCAAGATCTGGAAAGCAAAAATAAACCCGAATGTTTCCGTATCAAGAATGGATCCGAATAAGAATTCGGAACCTGCCCTGGTAAAATCAAGAATAACCACAAAAACAGAACCGATCATTTCAAAGAAATACTGCACTGGGGGTACCTGCAACACACCAATAGCCAATAAAACCTGTATCCCCAGCCCGATGCCAACAACACGCCAGCTGATGGCACGGCGGTTAACACTGAATATCCAGGCAATGCCAATGAGTACAAACATGCCAAGCAGGCCCCGCAAAATGGATGTGATCCCGAAAGAATATTCAGGGATCTCCACCGTGGTATGCCCGGTGGTTTGGTTGGCGTCCTCCGGTGCCGCTGCCTCAGACATATCCGTCCCGTTAAACGTTGTTTCATCGGCTGTATGANTGTCGGGCAGTACAGAAAGCTCAGCCTGGATGGTATCTGCTCCGCATCCATGCAGTAAGAACCCCAGCGCCATAAACAACAATAGCAGGCCGGAAAGCTTCTTTATTGTATTCATCATGTGTGGTTTAGGATAAAAAATTCAGTGTTGGCTGGTGACAGATTTATTTCTTTCTTTTTCTTTTATTGATTTCGTCGCGGATCACGGATGCTTTTTCATAAGCCTCTGCATCAATGGCTTCCATAAGTTTCTTTTCGAGCTCCTTGAGGGTCATATTGCTGTACTGGTCAGTCGGACCTGCTGTCTTCCCGGCTTCTTTTTTTTCTGTATGGGTTTCGGTATCGATGGGTTCATCGCCTTCCTGCATCACAATTCCGGCGGCATTTAAAATATTCTCATAGGTATAAATGGGGCATTTGAAACGAACGGCGATGGCCACTGCATCTGAAGTTCTTGAGTCTATCTCAATTTCCTTTACACCATCGAAACAAACCAGCTTTGCAAAAAAGATCCCTTCGCTGAACTTGTAGATGATCACTTCATTGATCGAAATATTGAAGGTGGTGGCAAAATTTTTAAACAAGTCATGGGTCAACGGGCGGCTGGGTTTCATCTTTTCAAGTTCTATGGCAATGGCTTGTGCCTCAAAACTGCCAATAATGATAGGCAGGCGGCGTTTTTTGCCGGATTCGCCAAATATCAATGCGTAGGCACCTGATTGCGATTGGCTGTAAGAGATTCCCAAAATTTCGAGTTTGATTTTCTTCATAGGCTTGTCTCCTTCAAAAAATGCCTGAAAAATCTGCCAATGCAGCTATCAAACACAAAAATACGTTTTTTTATTATGTACCCAACAATACAATAACACAACATCCCGCTTATGCAAAAAGCAACAAACTCCGGAAAGTTATAATCTGCAATACAGGTGCAGGTTGATTTATCCAGATGTGGGGCTGATATATTGTTTCCCACTACATGGGATAAATTTTAAAAAACCCCCCATGAAAATGTTTGGTGATACGAATTAATATTTAAATTTGCTGCCATTCATTCAAATCCAATTATTTAATTAATCCTACAAAAAAACGAAAAATGCCTTCAATTTTTTGGTTGGTTCCGATTAGCTCTCTCATGGCACTGGGGTTTGCCTGGTTCTTTTTCCGGCAGATGATGCGCATGGATGAGGGCACGGACATGATGAAAAAAATTGCTGACCACGTCCGAAAAGGTGCATCTGCCTATTTGCGTCAGCAGTACAAAGTAGTAATCATCGTGTTTTTGATCATCACGGTGATTTTTTCTTTTCTGGCCTACGGTTTGGGGGTTCAAAACAAATGGGTCCCCTTTGCTTTCATTACCGGCGGTTTCTTTTCAGGACTTGCCGGTTTTTTTGGCATGAAAGCAGCCACTTTTGCCTCAGGCAGGGTTGCCAATGCATGCCGCAAATCGCTTGATAGCGGTTTGCGACTGGCTTTCCGCAGTGGTGCTGTGATGGGGTTGGTGGTGGTTGGACTGGTGTTGCTTGACATCTCCGTATGGTTTATTGTGCTGAATATTTTTATTCCGGAAATCGTCAGCATGCCCGGCTATCAGCTGATGACCATTACGGCCATCATGCTCACTTTTGGCATGGGGGCATCCACCCAGGCACTCTTTGCCCGTGTCGGAGGGGGTATTTATACCAAAGCCGCCGATGTCGGAGCCGACCTGGTGGGTAAAGTAGAAGCGGAGATCCCTGAAGACGACCCGCGCAACCCGGCCACCATTGCCGATAATGTGGGCGACAACGTAGGGGATGTTGCCGGCATGGGCGCCGACCTTTTTGAGTCCTTTGCCGCTTCAATACTGGCTACTGCACTGCTTGGTGCGGCAGCCTTCATGTCACCTGACTTATTGCACATGCAGGCCAATGCTGTGATCGCACCCATGCTGATCGCTGCCGTGGGTACCCTGCTCTCCATTGCCGGGGTATTCATGGTTCGCACCCGCGAAGGGGCTACCCAAAAGCAGTTGCTGCGCTCCCTCGGCTTTGGTGTGAATATGAGTGCCGTGTTCATTGTAATCGCTTCTTTTCTGGTGCTTTACTTTCTGCAGCTTCCGAATTATCTTGGCCTCTGGGGCTCCATTGTGACCGGGCTGCTGGCGGGCATTGCCATCGGTCAGTCTACAGAATATTTTACGGCTTCGGCATACCGTCCGACCAGGAAAATAGCCGAATCGAGCCAGACAGGGCATGCTACCCTCATCATCAGTGGTGTGGGAACCGGTCTGATCTCGGCGGCAGTTCCCCTGGTGATCATTGTGGTAGCCATCACCCTGGCGTATTCTTTTGCCACTGGTTTTACCTTCCATCCGGATAGCCTGAATATTGGCCTGTACGGAATTGGCATAGCAGCGGTCGGATTGCTTTCCACCCTGGGAATCACCCTGGCCACGGATGCTTACGGGCCCATTGCCGACAATGCCGGCGGAAATGCCCAGATGAGTGCCCTGGGCGATGAGGTACGCAAACGCACCGATGCACTGGATGCCCTGGGCAATACTACCGCGGCAACAGGCAAAGGCTTTGCCATCGGGTCGGCGGCCCTGACCGCGCTTGCGCTTCTGGCTTCTTATTTTGAAGAGGTCCGGATGATGTTTGTAAAATTCCTCGACCGCCCGTTTGAGCTGATCAATGGAATCCCTGCCATAGAGGCTTCTTTCCTGGACTTTGTGCATCACTATGAGGTGCATTTGATGAATCCCAAGGTGATTGTCGGCATTTTGCTCGGGGTAATGGCTGTATTTTTATTCAGTGGATTGACGATGAATGCCGTGGGGCGTGCCGCACAAAAAATGGTGGATGAGGTGCGCAGACAATTCTCTACCATACCAGGCATCATGGAAGGCAAAGCAGAACCCGATTATGCACGTTGTGTGCACATTTCAACCAAGGGTGCGCAAAGGGAGATGTTGCTGCCATCGCTGATTGCCTTGCTGATCCCTGTGGTGGTTGGGCTGATCTTTGGTGTTCCCGGGGTGTCCGGCCTTTTGCTGGGTACCATATCAAGCGGGTTTGCCCTGGCCATTTTTATGGCCAACTCAGGCGGGGCCTGGGACAATGCCAAAAAATACATTGAAGAAGGAAATTTCGGAGGCAAAGGCTCCGAAAGCCATAAGGCAGCGGTTACCGGAGATACGGTGGGAGACCCCTTTAAAGACACCTCCGGGCCCAGTCTAAACATCCTGATCAAACTCATGGTAATGGCTTCGGTGGTTACTGTGGGGGTTGCCGTGACTTACGCAATCTTATAAAGCAGGTTCGCCGGCAGGGCCACAAATGAATGGGCCCATTGCGGCCACAAGCATGATGTAATACCGGTTAACAGCTTGATAACAAAGCCTGTTAACCGGTATTTTTATGGTTAAACTTAAATGGCGTTGACATGACACCGGAAGCAGCATACACAATTTTATGTTTTTTTATCTAACAGGACAGGATATTTTAATTAACTTTGTGTTTAAAACCAACGTTTTATGCAGGTACTCGAAAAACGTACATTCCGATCATTGCTCGAACACAGTACAAGCCAATATGCCGGCCGGCCGGCCCTCGGTTTTACAGGCCAGGAGCCCATGACATACGCGGCGGTCAATGCTGCTGTCAATGAGCTGATTCAGCTGTTGCTGTCGCGCGGCATTGCAAAGGGCGACCGGGTGGCTTTGCTATCGCAGAATATGCCCAACTGGGGTGTGTCCTATCTTGCCGTCACGTCAATGGGCGCAGTGGTTGTACCCATACTGGTTGATTTTTCTGCACATGAGATTGCAAAAATACTGGAACACAGCGAAGCCAAATCCATCATTGTTTCAGAAAAACAAGCCGAAAAGCTCAAAACAGCCCTTCCCCGGACGCTGAAATCAGCCATTCTGGCGGATGACTTCTCAGAAATCAGCCTCGGGCAGCTTGAACTCACAGGCGGTGTCCAGCGCGTTGTTTCCCGCAAGTCAGAACAGATGACTGAACCAGGGATTCCCGGAGAAGATGACCTGGCTGCTATTTTGTATACATCAGGTACCACAGGCAAACCCAAGGGGGTTATGTTAAGCCACAGGAATATCTTGTCGAATGCCGTCAATACCATGGGCATTCAACAGGTGTCTGCCGGCGACAGGCTGCTGTCTGTTTTGCCTTTGCCTCATACCTATGAATGCACCATTGGTTTTGTGATCCCTTTTATGAATGGTGCGTCGGTATATTACCTTGATAAGTTGCCTACCCCGGCCGTGCTTTTGCCCGCCATGGAGGAGGTGAAACCCACCATGATGCTCACTGTGCCATTGATCATTGAAAAAGTCTATCAAAACAGGGTGTTACCCAAACTGACCGGGAGTCCGGTGATGCGGGTGCTTTCGCGTGCAAAAAGTATCCGTAAGCTCTTTCATAAACTGGCCGGTAAAAAGATCTATAAAGCCTTTGGCGGACATCTGCACTTTTTCGGGATAGGCGGTTCAAAACTGAGTGCTGTTACCGAACGTTTTCTGCGTGATGCCGGTTTCCCCTATGCTATTGGTTATGGCCTTACAGAAACTTCACCCTTGCTTGCCGGGTGTGGCCCGAAGCTGACAAAATTCCAGTCGACAGGCTTTTCATTGCCAGACCAGGAAATCCGGATTCTGGATCCTGACCCGGCTACCGGTGAAGGAGAGATCATTGCCAGGGGCCCCAATATCATGATGGGATATTATAAGGAGCCCGAACTAACCAAAACGGTATTCACAGATGACGGCTGGTTTAAAACCGGCGACCTGGGTGTTATCGATGAGGATGGATATCTGTATATCAGGGGCCGTATAAAAAACATCATTATCAGTTCAACCGGCGAGAACATTTACCCGGAAGACATTGAGGCTGTGATCAACAGCGAACGTCATGTGCTTGAGTCGCTTGTATATGAAATAAAAGGCAAGTTGATTGCCAGGGTCCACTTAAATTATGAAGAAATTGACAAGCGCTACCACGAACTCAGGGAATCTGCCGGGCAGACCCATCGGGACCTGAAAGAATCTGCAGCCCATCTGTATGATCATGTTCAGCAAAAGGTCAAACATCACCTTCGTGAAATACAGCAACGGGTCAATGCCCGTCTCAGCCGTTTTTCGCGTCTTACACTTGTCGAAGAACAAACGGAGCCATTTGAAAAGACACCTACCAAAAAGATCAAACGATTCCTCTATTCTGACAATAAAAAGGAATCCTGAGCCCTGGTTTTTTATTCCTTAATGGCAGAACGCAAAGCTTTTGATGGCCTTTTGAATTAGTCCTGGGCGTAACTTTCAATCGGATCGCAGGTGCACACCAGGTTGCGGTCGCCATAGGCATCGTCAATGCGTGTGACCGGCGGGAAATACTTTATCTCTTCAGACCATGGCAGTGGAAATACCGCTTGTTGCCGGCTGTATGGTTTGTCCCACTTGTCTGCTGCAGCCATGGCAGCTGTATGTGGTGCGTTTTTGATCACGTTGTTTTCTGCATCTGCCTGGCCTTCTTCAATTTCCTGTATTTCTTTGCGAATGGATATCATGGCTTCGATAAACCGGTTCAGCTCCGAAAGCGGCTCACTCTCGGTGGGTTCAACCATCAGGGTGCCCGGCACGGGAAATGCAACCGTCGGTGCGTGGAACCCATAGTCCATCAACCGTTTTGCAATGTCAATGGCATCGATCGATGCATTGCGTTTGAACGGATTGCAGTCGAGGATCATTTCATGGGCAGACCATCCGTTTTTGCCGGTATAGAGGACCTTGTAGTATTTCTCCAGTGATGCCTTGAGATAATTGGTGCTTAAAATGGCTACTTTGGTCGCCTCCTTCAGTCCCTGACCGCCGAGCATTTTGATGTAGCCGTAAGTGATGGTCAGGATAAAGGCGCTGCCAAATGGCGCGGCGGCCACGGCCGGTATGCCGCTTTCCCCGCCGGTTTTAAGCATGGGATGTGTTGGCAGGAAGGGTAGCAGGTGTTCGGCCACCCCAATGGGACCTACGCCAGGACCTCCGCCACCGTGTGGAATAGCAAAGGTCTTGTGCAGGTTCAGGTGGCATACGTCGGCCCCGCAAATGGCCGGGTTGGTATAACCCACCTGTGCATTCATATTGGCCCCATCCATGTATACCTGGCCTCCGTTTTCATGAATGATCTTGGTTACTTCCAGGATCTCCTCTTCAAACACCCCATGGGTGGAGGGATAGGTAACCATGATGGCTGCCAGGTGGTCTTTGTGTTGTTCTGCTTTTTTGCGCAGGTCATCGATGTCAATGTTTCCGTGTTCATCACATTTCACCACAACCACCCTGGTTCCTGCCATTACGGCACTTGCCGGGTTGGTGCCATGGGCCGAAGAGGGAATGAGGGTTACATCGCGATGGCCTTCGCCACGGCTTTCATGATATGCGCGGATGACCATCAGTCCGGTATATTCGCCGGAAGCACCTGAATTGGGCATGAACGAGATGCCTGCATATCCGGTGATTTCGCACAAATCTTTTTCAAGCCGGCGAATCATTTCGTGGTAGCCTGCGGCCTGATCAACCGGTGCAAATGGATGGATGCCGGCAAACTCCGGCCAGCTGAGGGCAAACATTTCAGATGCAGCGTTTAGCTTCATGGTACATGAACCCAGCGGGATCATCGTCCTGTTGAGCGCCAGGTCGCGGTTCTCCAGTTTTTTCAGGTAGCGCATCATTTCCGTTTCAGAATGATAGGCGTTGAAACATGCTTGCTGCAAATAGGTGCTTTCGCGTTGCAGCCGGTCCGGGATGGTGGTAATTTTGCTGCATTCTGCCGGGTCACATACAAACGCTGTGAACGTTTTGCCTGCGGCCTGTGCAAAAACCGAAAGGATGGTATTTACATCTTCCAGAGTGTTGGTTTCATCGAGGCTTATCCCAATGTGTTTATCATCGATGTACCGGAAGTTCATTGTGTGGTCAATCGCCAATTGTTTCATGTTGCCGGAAAACACATTCTCGGGCAATTGGATCAGCAGCGTATCGAAAAAATAGCGGTTCAGCTGCTTAAAACCGTATTTGCCGGCCTCCTGTGCCAACACACCCGTAAGGATGTTGATATGACGCGCAATTTTTTTCAGTCCCTTTGGCCCGTGGTATACGGCATACATGGCGGCGATGCTGGCAAGCAAGGCCTGGGCTGTACAGATATTTGACGTGGCCCGTTCGCGCTTGATATGTTGTTCGCGTGTTTGCAATGCCATGCGCAAGGCATATTGGCCGTTTTTATCTACTGATACCCCAATGATCCTGCCCGGGACGTTGCGTTTGAATTCCTCCCTGGTGGCAAAATAGCCGGCATGGGGCCCGCCGTATCCCATGGGTACTCCAAACCGCTGTGCGGAACCAACCACCACATCGGCGCCCCATTCACCCGGGGGGGCAAGCATGGTGAGGCTGAGCAGGTCAGCAGCAACCGCAATGCGGATGTCAAGTTCTTTGGCCTGGTAGACAAAATCCTGGTAATCATTAATGGTCCCATAACCGTCGGGGTATTGCAACAGGGCCCCAAAAAAGCCGTCATTGAGCGAGGCCTGGTGATGGTCTTCTATAACCAGGTCAATGCCCAGGGGCCTGGCACGGTTTTTCAACACATCGAGTGTCTGTGGAAAGCACCGCCGGGATACAAAGAACTTGTTGACCCCGTTTTTTACCGCCTGGCGCGGCCTGCTGTTAAACAACATGATCATGGCCTCTGCAGCGGCTGTGGCTTCGTCGAGCAGGGATGCGTTGGCAATTTCAAGGCCGGTGAGGTCGGTAATAACCGTCTGGAAATTCAGCAATGCCTCAAGCCTTCCCTGTGAGATCTCAGCCTGGTAAGGCGTATAAGAGGTGTACCAACCGGGATTCTCCAGGATGTTGCGCTGTATCACTCCGGGCATGATGGTGTTGTAGTATCCCATCCCAATGAATGATTTGAACACTTTGTTTTTTTGCCCCAGGGCTTTCAGGTGTTGTATGTATTCATATTCATTGAGGCCGTCCGGAATATCCATTGCTTTTTTCAGACGAATACTGGGTGGTATGGTCTGATCGATTAATTTATCGGCAGAGTCAATGCCGATTGTTTTTAACATGACTTCTTCATCCTTTTTCCGGATGCCATTGTGGCGGTCAATAAAGTTGTTCGTTATCATAGGTTTAATCCGTTTTATTTGAGATAAAATTCAGTTCCATAAGCCTTCTCCGCAGGTTTACATCATGCTGTTAATATAACCTGATTCAGGTGCTGTTTGTTTAACATGGGGTCTATTTCACGGTTTTGTTTGCCGCGGTCTCACGGCCGGTCCGGAGTGCTTTCAGGTTCAACTCCACAAGATCATCCCCTTTTTTGCCAAACAAAAAACGGATGGCCTCTTCGAGTCCTTCGTAAGGGATGTCAAGAAACAGCGAAGCGGCCCCCAGGATGACAACATTGGCGGCCTTTTTTGAGCCGGCTTCTTCGGCAAGGGATCCTGCATCCAGTGCCACATGCCGGGGCAATTTCTTTATTTCCTGCATGATCTCCTCCAGGGGCGGATAATTGGGGATGTTGATAAATGGCTCCGTATTGGTAATAAGCCATCCTTCGGGACCAAGGTAAGGCAGGTACCTGAGCGATTCCATTGGCTCGACCGACAGGATCATGTCGGCTTTGCCATATGGAATCAGGTCTGAGGCAATCTGATCAGACGACAAGCGCAGGTGGGATTGTACGTCGCCGCCGCGCTGACTCATGCCATGCACCTCGGCCTGTTTAAGATACAGCCCCGAATTTACAGCGGCATATCCAATGATGGCCGCAATGGACAGTATGCCCTGACCACCCACTCCGGCCAGTATAATATCATTCTTCATATTACGGTTATGTTGATTTATTTTTGTCTTTGAATTTCAGGCGCATCCGTTTGTTCAGTGTAACAATGCACTCGCGGCGCGGAATGATGACTGATACGCCTTCATAGGCCAGTTCTTCCTTTAAAATACGGGTATTTTCTTCGTGTTGTTTCCTTAAGGGTTTGATGACCCTGATGTGGTCCTCTTCCACCCCGAGGCCGCGACAAATCTCTTCAATCCTTCCAAAAGCCGAAGATGGCTGTCCCCCGGTCATGCCGGTGGTGGCATTGTCGAGGATCAGAACGGTAATGTTTGATTGGTCGTTAATGGCATCCAGCAGGCCCGTCATACCGGAATGGGTGAACGTGCTGTCGCCGATGACAGCTACTGCCGGGTGCATGCCGGCGTCGGCCGCACCTTTTGCCATGGTAATGGAAGCCCCCATATCCACACAGGTGTTGATCGATTCGTATGGTGGAAGGGCACTGAGGGTATAGCAGCCTATGTCTGAGAAAACGCGCCCCTTGCCATATTCGGCAATTGCTTCATTCAGGCCAAGGAAACTGTCTATGTGCGGGCAACCCTTGCACAATGAAGGGGGTCGCCTGGTTACCAGGTCCGGAATGGCAGCCAACTTTTCCTGGGGGAAGCCGAGCGCCGCACCAACCAGATTCGGGTTGAGTTCACCTGTTCTTGGCAGGGTACCGTCAAGACGTCCGTTAATTTCCTTGCCAAGATTCATAAACCCTTTCAACACCTCTTCAACCACCGGGTATCCCTCTTCCAGCACGATGATCCTCTCGCATTCATCATACAGCTTTTCGATGTGATTTTTTGGCAACGGATATTGTGATATTTTAACCACAGGATGGGGAACCTTCCTGCCGGGATAATTTTCCATCAGGTAATTATAGGCCAGTCCGCAGGCAACGATGCCTATAGAGCGGTCTTCGCCGGGGAGGTATTGGTTATAGGGTGACGTCTCCGATAATTCATGGAATGCATCCTGGTTGTCTAAAAGTTTTTGGTAGCGTTTCCGGGCAATGGCCGGCAACAAGATAAATTGTTTCAGGTCTTCGGGCAAACTGAACTGGTTTTGCGCCCTTTGTTCTTTTCTGGCCACCCCGGCGCGGGAGTGTGCCAGGCGTGTGGTGATGCGAAGCATGACCGGCACCTGGAATTTTTCTGATATGTCGAAACCCAGATGCACCATGTCGTAAGCTTCCTGCTGGTTGGATGGTTCCAGGATGGGAACCATGGCGAACCTGCCGTAGACCCTGGAATCCTGTTCATTCTGTGAGGAGTGCATCGACGGGTCGTCGGCTACGACAAAGAGGATGCCGCCATTGGCGCCTGTAATGGAAGCGTTGAGGAAAACATCTGCAGCCACATTCAGTCCCACATGCTTCATGCTGGTCATGGCTCGCTTACCGGCATAAGACATGCCCAATGCTTGTTCGGCCGCTGTCTTTTCATTGGCAGCCCAATTGGCTGCAATGCCTTTTTTTTTGGCTTCCGCCGAACTGCGAACGTATTCGGTAATTTCTGTGGAAGGTGTGCCCGGATAAGCGAATATCCCTGACATGCCTGCATCTATTCCGGCCTGGGCAATGGCTTCATCACCAAGAAGCAATCGTGTGTTCATAGAAGGTTGGTTTAATAATATGCTTCGACATTGTTTGGGTTACAAAGCTAAAAAAAATCTTTGTGCCCGGACATTAAACATGAAGACCATGGTGTGCATGAGAAACACCCTGTGTGGCAACAAATTCTGTCAGTTCGGGAAAAAACATCCTGAATTCGGTTTCATAGGTTTGGTAGTTTGATTTCAGATCGATCACCGCTTCTTCCATTCCTGAATCAAAGGGTGTGCGCCTTGCCATGCCCCCAAAATTATTACCAAGGCTCGACAGGTCGGCGTAATTGACCAGCCAGTTGTTATCAACCATAAAGGGAAGGATGAACTTTGCGCGGGGTGGGAGCATGTCGATATGTTTCTGCAACAGGGTATAGGTCCGGGCAACGTATTCGCTGAGCGGATGCCGGGAATATTCTGGCCAGTACCTGGCCAAAAAATGATCGTAATACATATCTACGATCACGCCGGCATAGAGACGGTACTTCGCACGCAAACGTGCCTTGCTTTGCAGGAACACATGGTGCTTGTCCGTAAACTGATCGATTTTCCTGTGCAGGCGGATGCCTTGAATAATTCCGGGATCGTAGCCATTGATCTGTTGCCCCTTCACCATGTCGGCGATAAAGTTGCCAACAATCAGGTCATCATCATTGCCGGACAAATACAGATGGGCCAGAAAATTCATATCAGAAGTACAGGTTTTTCTCCAGATAGGTTTTGAAATAATCATTCACGCCTTCCCCGAGTGAGTAAAAGGCTTTATCATAACCGGTGCTGCGCAATTTTTCCATGTTTGCCTCGGTAAAATACTGGTAGTTGTCGCGTATGGTTTCCGGGGTGTCGATAAACCGGATGATAGGGGGTTTGTCCAGGGCCCGGAAACTTACTTCGGCCAGTTCCCTGTAGCTGCTTGCATGGCCTGTGCCCAGATTGTAAATACCCGGTTCAGGCCGTTCGTTCATCAAAAACAGGCAAACATCCAGTACATCCATGATGTAAATAAAATCACGGCGTTGTTCCCCGTCCGGAATGCCGGGCAGGTGGCTGCGGAAAAGCCTGACCTCTCCATTTTCTGATATCTGCCTGAACAAGTGAAAAATGGCCGATGCCATCCTGTGCTTGTGGTATTCGTTGGGTCCGAAAACGTTAAAGAACTTCAATCCGGCCCAGAACGGTGGTTGATCCGGTTGATCCAGTACCCAGCAGTCAAATGCATGTTTGCTGTTTCCGTAGGCGTTCAACGGTTTCAATTGCTCAAGCTGTGCATGATCGTCGGAATATCCGTGTTCTCCTTCACCGTAGGTGGCAGCAGATGAAGCATATATTAGCGGAATCCGGTACGATGCGCATGCATCCCATATTTTTCTTGAATAATTCAGATTTAAGCGGTCAAAGACGGCTTTGCGCTGTTCGGCTGTATCGGTGCGTGCACCAAAATGAAAAATAATAGAAACCTGGTGGTGGTGTTTGTCCAGCCAGTTGAACAAGTCATCGCGATGAAGCATGTCCGCATATGTTTTTCCCGCAAGGTTCTTCATTTTGTCCGGGCGGGAAAAATCGTCTGCCAGGACAATATCCCCGTGACCCTGCCTGTTAAGTTCACTGATCAGGCAGCTGCCTATAAAACCTGCTGCACCTGTTACTACGATCATGGCATAACGCTGTTCTCTAATCCATATCCTTGTTTGGCCGCTCCAGCCCGTATCCTGATGTTTTGTCTTCGCGCTTAAGCAGAAACGCGAACACCAGCCCTATGAATCCGAGCAATGAAAACACCAGCATGGCGTTGGTGTAGTCGAGTGGCTTGATCACCTCGGCCTGATGCATCCCCTCATCCAGGCCAAAGTACACAGGATCGGCAAATACCAGGCGGCCATATCCCATGGGCAGTTTTATGCTGCCTTGTTCATCAAGGAAAAAACGTATGTTTTCCTGCCACACCCTGCTGCCTGAGTCCTCATCATAAAGGGTGATGGAGCCGCGCAGGGTATTTTCATACAAATGACTGTAAGCCTGATCAACCCGGGTTTTAAAGTATCCTTCCCGGTCTGCTTCGAACCTTCCGTCATAGATGCGTGCTTCCTGGCTTCTTCTGGTGGCAATGATCTCAGCACGGTAGGGTACATGTTCAATCAGTTGGCTGAAATCCACATTGGAAATCACGTCACCATGCCCGAAGTGCATGTCAAACTCCCCGCCGGCATTGGTTTCCACCATATGCACTTCACGCCAAATGACATTGCCGCTGATGCTGTCTTCGAAGACCGAAACATTCACATGAATGCTCATATTGGCATTCGGTTCCCCCTTTCTGTTGATGTATTTCCCCCTGTATTGGAGATCGTCTTGCTGTATTCCGGTAAATTCTAAAGTGCCGATTTCTGTCCTGTAAAAGGGGTTGGATGTATCGAGCACAAAACCAATGAGTAAAGGGAAGAACCAAAGCCCAATATTTTGCACCGAGAACATAAAACCATAGGCCGTGCCCAGTTTGCTTTGCCTGACAATTTTGGTCACGGCGGGCCACATGGCAGCAGGGACCAGTGAGAAAGCGATGCCAAGCAACACAATGGGTATGCGTGGTTCGATGTATGTTTTGGCAAACATCAGGTGGGCTATTATAAGCAGGGCCGATCCCAGGTACATCAGGGTGGCGCTTTTACCCTTGTTATCCGCTACCCACCCAAACAGCGGGGTCAGCAGTATGGTACCATACATCAGGTAGGAGGTTACATCGCCTGCCAGTGCCCGAGGCATGGAAAATTTATTCATCAGCAGGTCGGGGGCAAACTTGAGGAAAGGAAATACGGCTGAATAAAAGGTCACACAAAGCAAGGTNATATAGATTACCGAGCGGTTGGTAACCAAATCTTTCAGGTCTTTCCACTTGAATTCATCCTCGGGGTCTTTCACGTTGATCTTCACCTGGCGATCGAGCTTCAGGTCCATGAACATATAAAACAGGAAGGCAAGCAGGCCCAACCATAGCAGCATGGCGCCGAACCAAATGGCCGTGGTCCATTCGGGATAGATCAACCTGGGCGACATTGTAAACGCCAGGGCTGCGCCCAAACGACCTATGGCCAGATTTAACCCCAATGCCAGGGCAAGTTCCCTGCCTTTAAACCATTTTACAATCACCTTTGACAACACCACGATGCTGGTTTCTGCACCCAAACCGAAAATAAAGAAACCCAACGACATCATTTTCAGGGCCGGAGAATAGCCGGTCAAAAATGAATTCATGAAGTTATATCCGACCCCCCCGCTAAGAAAGGCATCGGAAGCGCCATAGGCAGTAATTGTACCCCCCAGGCCCATTAAAAAGATAAAAGAAAACCCGGTGATCCGGATCCCGATGCGGTCGAGGATAATGCCACCCAGGACTGCCATGGCCAGAAACACATTTGGAATGGAATAGGCAGAAATAAAAAAGCCGTATTCGGTGGAACTGAAGCCCAGGTTCATGCGAATAAGGTCTGCAAGGGGCGCCAGGGCATCGTAAAAGTAATAGTTGGTGGCCATGGCAAAACTGACTACAATCAGTACCACCCATCTCGCGGCTTTTGACTCATGGAGTTTTTTCTTGATTTTTGCTACCATAGAATTTTCTTTTATAATTTGGATTTCAGTGCCAGTAAAAAATCACGCATTTTATGGAGGGTTTTTAAGATTTCCATGTCCTGCCTGGTTTCTTCCGGGTTTTTGTTGAGTTTTTCTTTTGCACCCTTCAGGGTATATCCCCTTTCTTTGACCAAATGAAATATCATGTGAAAGTTGTCCACATCCTGTTTTGTAAATAAACGGTTCCCTTTTTTGTTCTTACGGGGGCGGATTATATCGAATTCTTTTTCCCAGAAACGGATCAGGGAGGTGTTTACGTCAAACATCCGGGCAACTTCCCCAATGGAATAATATATCTTGCTTTGTTCCGGATGTTCTTTCGGCATGGGGATTTAATTTGCCGGTAAAAATAAGAAAAACCTGTTAGTAATCAACCGGTTTTTTTCATACGTCCGGATGGCCGGATCAAACGTTTGCAAAAGAATCAGGACAATGATTGGTTTACGCGGGAGGCGCGTTCGATGATGATTTCAAATTCTTCGGGGGTAAGGTCGTTGTAAAAATAATGAACAGGATTTACCGAACGGTTGTTTCTGTGCACTTCGTAATGCAGGTGCGGGGCCGTGGAGGTGCCGGTATTGCCAACAGTTCCAATAATTTCACCTCGCTTTACCCTTTGGCCGCGCCTTACTTCCAGGCTGTTCATGTGGGCATAGAGTGTGGTGTAGCCATAACCATGGTCAATTTCGACCATGAGCCCATACCCATGCCGGTTCCTTTCGGCCCTGGTCACCACCCCGTTGCCTGTGGAATAAATCGGGGTACCCACATCTGCTGTAAAATCCACGCCGTGATGCATCCGCATGGTCTTATAAATAGGATGAATACGCATTCCATAGCCGGACATCAAATAGTTGGCACCATCCGGTATGGGCACTATGGCAGGAATGGAGGCCAGCATATCGGCCTTGTTGATGGCCATATCAAACACTTCATCATACGATTTCGACTGAACGTATAATTTGGCCGAAAGCTGGTCAATGCGCTGCATGGTTTTTGACATCAACTCGCTGTTTTGATACCCGGCCAGGTGGGCATAGCGGTCGGTCCCGCCAAATGCGGCCTCACGAACCGGACGGGGGATGGGGTCTGCCTCCATGATCACACGGTAAATGCGGTCATCACGTTCTTGCAGGTCAGCCAATACATTATTGAGTACATCAATGCGGTCATTCAATATTTGGTATTGCACCCTGAATTGTTCAATCTCGCGCTGGAGTATGCGTTCTTTGGGAGAATCGAAAAAAGTAAAGCCTATGATCAGTACAACAACAGAAAATACCAGCCCGGTCAAGACATAATGCAGGAACACCTTCAGCCGGTCGGCAAAAGACTTTCTTACGCGTTCAACAGAAAGGGATTTCGGATCAAAACGATATTGAACTTTGCCCATTGCGTTAAATCAATCCTTTTAAATACAAAAGATTTGGGGCAAAACTGCCGGTAATTCAGATTACGTACAGGCCGCCTTACTTCCAAAACAACATACGGTAATACAAAACTAAAAAAAATCATGTAATTTTGCCGCTTACCGGGGAAATAATTAAAAAATTCTTTTAATGAAGGCTTCGCAAATCAGGGATTCCTTTCTAAGGTTTTTTGAAAAGAAAAATCATGCGATATATCGTTCTGCCCCCATGGTGGTACGGAACGACCCCACATTGTTGTTTACCAATGCGGGCATGAACCAGTTTAAGGATATTTTTCTTGGAAATACAGCACCCGCCGACAAGCGTGTGGTAAACTCGCAGAAGTGTTTGCGGGTATCCGGAAAGCATAATGATTTGGAGGAAGTAGGGCATGACACCTATCACCACACCATGTTTGAGATGCTGGGCAACTGGAGTTTTGGTGACTATTTCAAAAAGGAAGCCATTGCCTGGGCATGGGAATTGCTGACCAGGGTTTACAAAATTGACAAAGACAGGTTATATGCCACGGTATTTGAGGGCTCTCCAAAGGAAGGGCTGGGTGAAGACAAGGAAGCATATGATCATTGGAAGGCATATCTGGATGAACGTCGTATTCTTTATGGTTCCAAAAAAGATAATTTCTGGGAAATGGGGGAAACCGGACCTTGCGGCCCTTGTTCGGAAATACATGTGGATTTACGCGACGACCGTGAACGCAAACAAGTAGATGGGGCTACCCTGGTCAACAAAGAGCATCCCCTGGTGATTGAAATATGGAACCTGGTATTCATTGAATTCAACCGTTTGTCGGATGGCAGCCTGAAACACCTGCCGGCCAAACACGTGGACACCGGGATGGGTTTTGAACGTCTTTGCATGGTTTTACAGCGCAAGCGCTCAAATTATGATACGGATGTTTTCCGTCCTTATATTGAAAAACTCGAAGGGCTTTCGGGAATATCTTATGGCGACGGAAAAGATACGGATATTGCCATGCGTGTAGTGGTTGACCATCTGAGGGCTGTTTCTTTTGCCATTGCTGACGGGGAGTTGCCTTCGAACAACAAAGGCGGTTATGTGATCCGTCGCATTTTACGCAGGGCCATTCGTTATGGGTATACTTTTTTGGGATTCCGCGAAAGTTTTGTGCACCACCTGGTGCCTGTGCTGGTAGAGCACCTGGGTAATGCTTTCCCTGAACTGAAAGCTCAAAAAGACTTGATTTCCAAAGTTATTTCAGAAGAAGAGCTGTCATTTTTGCGTACCCTGGCCGTGGGAATTCAAAAATTTGAACAATACCTGGCCACTCATCCGGGCCGGAATGTGATAGACGGCCGGTTTGCCTTTGAACTGTTCGACACTTTCGGTTTTCCCATTGATCTTACCACATTAATGGCCAGGGAAAAAGGCTGGGATGTGGATATGGAGGACTTTCAAAAAGGCATGGCAAGCCAGAAGGCACGCAGCCGCGAAGCCGCCGGTTTAGATACCGGGGACTGGCAGGAGGTGCGCCCACACCATGAAGACACCCGCTTTTTGGGCTATGAAACGCTGGAGGCCGAAGCAAAAATCATCAAATACAGGAAACTTGGGAACAAAGGAAAAACCTTGTATCAGGTGGTGTTGGACCAAAGTCCTTTTTACCCCGAGTCGGGCGGACAGGCAGGTGACAGGGGCTGGCTGGTT
>SL_3KL_010_SEDDRAFT_10000658_pt1 | contig 29305 bp, 16 predicted proteins | sample SodLakKL_010_SED_2_FD_10381 | JGI IMG/M metagenome (IMG submission 10381)
CGGGCTCAGGCGCGGGCTCCACTTCCGGCTCGGGTGCCGGCTCGGCCTCCACGTCCGGTATCTGCTCAGGTGCCGGTTCCGGTTCCGGCGCCGGCTCCGCTTCCGCTTCGTCGGGCACCGGCACGTCCGGGGCTTCCTCGGAGGGCTCATCGCGGGTCATCCCCATGGGCAGATGGTCCGTGGACTCAGGCTCGTCGGCGTCAGGTTCCGCCTGCGTCAACGCCGGCAGTTCCAGCTGCAGTTCGTCGTCAACGATCTCGGCATCCTCGTCACCAGAGCCGGGGAACAGGTTGACCACCAACAGCCCACCCACAACCACGGCCACACCGCCGGCCAGTGCGTGCCGCGCCCGGCCTGCAGGCAGCAAACCCTTGAGGGCCTGCAGACCCGGTAAGCCGGGCAGGGCCAGGGAGAACCCCTTGCCCCCCCGCGCTGCCTTCTCCTGCAGCACATCGCGGGCCGCCAGGTTGATGAACCCGGGGCGACCACCCGAGCGTTCGTAAATCCGTTCCACGTCCTTGCGGGTCAGCAGGCTGCTCTCACCACCCGCCAGTTGCAACCGGTGCTGCAGGTAACGCTCTGTCTGGTCCAGGTCGAAGGGGTAGAGGGTGATGTTGTAGGTGCGGGAAGCGTCCAGCCGGGTACCCGCCAGGTAGCCCTCCTCGCTCCCTTCCACCCCGGGGTCCACGGCCGCCACCAGGCCGAACGCCTCCCGGGCCTCGGCCATTTCACGCCAGAAATCCAGCAACTGGCCGGAGGTGTCGTCCGCCAGGTCGTGGGCGTCGTCGATCAGCAGTACCGGCCGTTGCCCTCGGCGGTTCATCCCCTGGATGAGGTTGACCAGCTGGGTATGGCGGATGTGATCGCCGTAGTCGGTGCTGGGATCGAGCCGGCCCAAGTACTCCAGCCAGATGTCGCTGAAAAGCAGATCCGGGTCGGCAACGCAGGGCTCGAAGTCGAGCCCGGGCTGGGCCGAGTCCAGCAGTTTGCGCATGAAGGTGGTCTTGCCCAGGCCGGGCTCGCCGCGGATGAGGAGCATCCGCTCGCCGGTTTGCAGCAGGTTGAGGGCGACGTTCACCTGGGTGCGGTAGGCCGCATCCTCGAATATCGCTGGCCCGTGGGGACGGTCCCCGAAGGGTTGTTCCAAAAGGCCTAGCCGGTGGAGGCTGGCCGGAGGCAGGAAGGCCCTGAACTCTTGTTCGCTCATTCCCTGTGAAGCTCCGCACTGTCGCTGGCAGACACAATCTGCAGTCTAACAGAGCAACGCCAACCCGCCTGTCCACACTCCCGGTACAGATGAAAGAAAAGCCCGGCTGCCTGCCGGCAACCGGGCTTTTCAGTGTTGGCGTCCCCTAGGGGATTCGAACCCCTGTCGCCGCCGTGAAAGGGCGGTGTCCTAGGCCTCTAGACGAAGGGGACTAGCAACCTGTCTCTCGACAAGTGGGGCGCATTATCCAGATCCAGACCGGGGCTGTCAACAGTCCCGCCCTACCCTCCATGCCCTTAGAGACAACCGTATCCCTGTGCGACTCATTTCACCCTTTCCTGAGTCCATCACTATGCTTCTAGCCGCTCAGGCCTGTTATCATAAGCAGCCATTTTCGCAGTGATCACGGACCACCACTCCATGACGAGCATGACCCGCATCCGCGAGATCCCCTACAACTACACGTCCCACTCCGATCGCGAGATCGTGATCCGCTTTCTCGGCGAGGATGCCTGGGAACGATTAAACCGCCTGCGTGGCGAGCGCCGCACCGGAATCAGTGCCCGGATGCTTTTCGAGGTGCTGGGGGATCTCTGGGTGGTGTGTCGTAATCCCTACCTGCAGGATGACCTGCTCAAGCACCGAAAGCGCTTGGACAACCTGGTCCACGCCATGCACCATCGGCTCGACCAGATCGTCCAGCGGGCCGAGGGCAACCANGAGGCGCTCAAACTGGCCGAAGAGGCGCGCGCCGCGGTCAAGCGCTTCGAGGACTGGTTTCCCACCATGCGCCAGCGCCGGGCCGACGCCCTGAAGCGCTTCCGCGGCCTCACACGGCGGGACAACATCTGCTTCGACGGCCTCTCCCGTGTATCCCACGTCACCGACGCCACCGACTGGCGCGTGGAACTGCCCTTCGTGGTCCTCTGCCCCGACACCGAAGAGGAGATGGCGCGGCTGGTGCAGGCATGCTTCGACCTGGACCTCACCGTTATCCCCCGCGGCGGCGGCACCGGTTACACGGGCGGGGCCATCCCGCTGAGCGAGGACTCGGCGGTGATCAACACCGAGAAGTTGGAAGGCATCAGCGATGTCATTTGGCGTGAGCTGCCGGATCGCGACGGCGACAAGGTGCCCACCGTGCGCACCGAGGCGGGCGTGGTCACCCGCCGGGTGTCCGACCTGGCCGGCAAACACGGCCTGGTCTTCGCCGTGGATCCCACCTCACAGGACGCCTCCACCATCGGCGGTAACATCGCGATGAACGCCGGCGGCAAGAAGGCCGTGCTATGGGGCACCACCCTGGACAACCTCGTCTCCTGGCGCATGGTGACGCCGGATGCCACCTGGCTGGAGGTGGAGCGGCTGAACCACAACCTGGGCAAGATCCACGACCAGGAGACGGTGCGCTTCCGGATCACCCGCTACGCCGCCGACAACAAGACCCAGATCGGCGAGCCGGAGGTGCTGGAATTCCCCGGCAGCAAGTTCCGCCACGTGGGGCTGGGCAAGGACGTGACCGACAAGTTCCTCGGTGGCCTGCCTGGCGTGCAGAAGGAGGGCTGCGACGGCCTGATCACCTCCGGGGTGTTCGTGCTGCACCGCATGCCCGAGCACATCCGCACGGTCTGCCTGGAGTTCTACGGCAAGGACCTGCGCGAGGCCGTGCCGGCCATAGTGGAGATCAAGGACGACCTGGACGCGGATGACCAGGTGCTCCTCTCCGGCCTGGAACACCTGGACGAGCGCTACGTCCGGGCGGTCAAATACACCCCGAAGGGCACCCGCCGCGAGCGGCCCAAGATGGTATTGATCGGCGATATCGTCTCCGACGACGAGCAGGCCGTGGCCGATGCCGCCTCGCGCATGATCCGGATCGCCAATGCGCGCAATGCCGAAGGTTACGTGGCCATCAGCCCCGAGGCCCGGCGCACCTTCTGGGCGGACCGCTCGCGCACCGCCGCCATCGCCGCTCACACCAACGCCTTCAAGATCAACGAGGACGTGGTCATTCCGCTGGACAAGCTGGCGGAGTACAGCGAGGGCATCGAGCGGATCAACATCGTCCAGTCCATTCGCAACAAGCTGGCCATGACCGCCGCCACACTGGAGTACCTGGACGGCGACATGCCCGAGCGCAAGCGCCTGCCCGACTACGAGGAGAGCGCCGAAGGGGACTCCATGCTGGCGGGCAAGGTCAAGCTGGCCCGGGAGCACGTGCAGGCCGTGCATGACCGCTGGACCGGCATCCTGGAGCACCTGGACGATCCGGTCAGCCAGCACATGGACCTGCTGGACGATGCCGCCCGGGCCGATGCCCGCGGCGATGAGCCGCTGGTCCAGCTGATACTGCGCCACAGCCTGCGCGTGTCCTGGCGCGCCGAGGTGGAGAAACCGGTAAAGGAGATCTTCCACGGGGCCAGCATGGAGCCGGTGGTGGAGCGCATCGACGCCATCCACGACCAGGTGCTCACCAGCCGGCTGTTCGTCGCGCTGCACATGCACGCCGGCGACGGCAACGTGCACACCAACATCCCGGTCAACTCCAACGACTACGAGATGATGAACGAGGCCGAGCGCATCGTGGACCAGGTGATGGATCTGGCCCGCAGCCTCGACGGGGTCATCTCCGGCGAGCACGGCATCGGCCTGACGAAGATGCAGTACCTGGACGAGGAGCAGATCGAGCGCTTCACCGAGTACAAGCAAAGGGTCGACCCGCAACAGCGCTTCAACCGCGGCAAGCTCATGAAGGGCACCAACCTGGAGCGGGCCTACACCCCATCCCTGCGCCTGGTCCAGCAGGAAGCGCTGATCATGGAGCAGAGCGAGCTGGGCGAGCTCAACGACGAGATCAAGGACTGCCTGCGCTGCGGCAAGTGCAAGCCCGTCTGCACCACCCACGTGCCGCGGGCCAACCTGCACTACTCGCCCCGCAACAAGATCCTGGCCACCGGCCTGGTGATCGAGGCNTTCCTGTACGAGGAGCAGACCCGGCGCGGCATTTCGCTGGANCACTTCGCCGAGGCGAACGACATCGCCGACCACTGCACCATCTGCCACCGGTGCGAGAAGCCCTGCCCGGTGAACATCGACTTCGGCGATGTGACCATCAAGATGCGCCACATCCTCAAGAAGCGGGGACAGCGCACCTTCAAGCCCACCAGCATGGCCTCCATGGCATTCCTCAACGCCAAGGACCCGCGCACCATCAACGCCATGCGCGAAGGCATGATCAAGTGGGGCTACGGCGCCCAGCGGATGGCCACCTCGGTGGCGCGCAAGCTGGGCGTGAGCGGAAGGAACAAAAACACGCCGAAGGACCGCCCGGCCAAGACCACCGGCAAGCAGGACATCCCGGCACAGGTGGTGCACTTCATGCGCAAGCCGATGCCGGATGTGCCCCGAAAGCCGGCCCGCGCCCTGCTCGGCGTGGAGGACAGCAAGTACGTGCCGATCATCCGCGACCCGCAAAAGGCGGACGAGAACTCCGATGCGGTGTTCTACTTCCCCGGTTGCGGCTCCGAACGGCTGTTCAGCCAGATCGGCCTGGCTACCCTGGCCATGCTCTACGACGCGGGCGCCCGCACGGTGCTGCCGCCCGGGTACCTCTGCTGTGGCTACCCGCAGACCGCAGGCGGCGACGTGGACAAGGGCAAGGCGATCACCACCGAGAACCGGGTGCTGTTCCACCGGGTAGCCAACACCCTGAACTACATGGATATCAAGACCGTGGTGGTCTCCTGCGGCACCTGCATGGATCAGCTGCTGAAATACGAGTTCGAGCAGATCTTCCCNGGNTGCCGNCTGNTGGACATCCACGAGTACCTGATGGAGAAGGACTACAAGCTGGAGGGCGTGGACGGGGTGCAGTACATGTACCACTCCCCCTGCCACGAGCCGATGAAGGCCTACGACAGCACCAAGGTGGCCAGCACCCTGATGGGCAAGGACGTCCCGCTGAACGACCGCTGCTGCGGCGAGGCCGGCACCTTCGCCATCGACCGGCCGGACATCGCCACCCAGGTCCGCTTCCGCAAGGAGGAGGAAATCGTCGGCGGCACCCGCGAGCTGACCGGCAGCGATGCCAAGCCGGAAAAGGACAAGGTCAAGATGCTGACCTCCTGCCCGGCCTGCCTGCAGGGGTTGTCCCGCTACCGCGACGACACCAACGTGGACGCGGACTACATCGTCATTGAGCTGGCCAAGCACCTGCTGGGCGAGGGCTGGCAGAAGGACTTCATCGACCGGGCGAACTCCGGCGGGGTCGAGAAGGTATTGCTGTAACGCCCTATGCGGGGGCGGCCTCTTCCGCCCCCGCCACCTCGGCCTGCAGGCGCGCCAGGCCCTGACGGTAGGCCAGCCAGGCAGAGACGCCTGCGAGGATATTACCCACCAGCACGCCCACGAACAGACCCATCATGCCGCCGAGTTGCGCCCCCAGCCAGAGTGCGGGCAGGTAACAGGCAAACAGGCGCAGGACCGCGATCACGAGTGCCCGCAACGGCATGCCGAGTGCGTTACACACCGAAACCATCAGCATGCAGGTCCCCAGCGCCGCATAGCTCCAGGGTGCCAGCCGCAGGTAATCCGTGAGCAGCCCCGCCACGTCGGCATCACGGCTGATCAGGCCCGGGAGGAAGAAGGAGAGCAGCAGCCAGAGCACGGCGATGCCTAGCTGCCATAGCAGGACAAACCGCACCGCGATACCGACCACGCGGCGGATGCTGTCCAGGTCGCCGGCGCCGCGGAACCGGCCCACCATGGGCGGCAGCGCCATGGTCAATGCCAGCACCGCGACGATGGAGAAGAACTCCAGCCGGGTGGCTATGGCCCACGCCCCCACCGCAGCGGAACCGAAACCGGCCACCAGCGCCGTGGCAGCCATGGCTGAGACCGGCGGCAGCAATTGGCTGACCGTCGCCGGCCCGGTAATGCCCCCCAGCTCCTTCGCCGCGCTCAGCGGATTCATCGCCCGCATCCGGAATCGCAGCCGGACCTTACGGTGCAGCGCCCAGTGCACGATCAGCAGCGATACCCCGAAGGCCACCACAGTCGCCCACGCTGCCCCCGGCAACCCCCAACCGAAGACAAAGATGAAGAGCGGATCCAGGGCCACATTGATGAGGCTGCTCAGTACCATCAGCAGTCCGGGCAGACGTGTATCACCGTGGGCGCGACAGACGCTGTAGCCAAAATAGAGCTGTGCCCCCAGCCAGGTGGCCAGCAGCCACGGCCCCCAGTAGGCGTCGATCAGTGGCAGCAGCTCCGGATCCGCCCCCATCAGCAATACCAGCGGATGCCGGACCAGCCAGAGCAACACCGCCAGCAGCGCCATGATGCCGGCACCACCGAGGATCACCAGCCCGCCGAGCTGCCGGGCGCGCTCCTGGTGCGCCGCGCCCAGACTCCGGGATATCACCGCCGTGGTCGCGATCCCCAGCCCCACCTGCACCCCGATGATCACCTGGGCCACCGGCAGGGTGAAGCCCAGCGCTGCCAGCGGCTCCACGCCCAGGTAACTGATGAACACGCTGTCCACCAGCTGGTAGCTCATCAGCGCCAGCACGCCGAAGAGCATGGGCCAGGTCATCCGGAACAGCGTGCGGCCGAGGCCCACACGCAGCATTTCCTCGGTGGTCATATAGGGGTTCGGCCTTCTCGACAGGTCCGTTGGAGCCGGACAGTCTAACAGGCGCAGTATGCCGGGGTCGGCAAGGTGGCAGTCGCGCCGCCGAGGTGCGATGCTTGGAACATGGATACAGTCGATCGCGTGAGGCCCCGCATGCACAGCCCGACAGGCCGCTACCCGGCCGGCGCCGTTCTTTTGGTTCTCCTCTGCCTGCTGGTGACCACCACCTCCGCTCAGGCCAGGGATCTGCTAACCGACCGCGATGAACTGGTGGCGGTGGAACTGGCCACCGTGGGCATTGCCCAGCCCGGCGGCGTACCGGTGGTGCTATTGCGCGAACCCGACTCCGGCGACGTGGTCCCCATCTTTATCGGGCCCAACGAGGCCCGCGCCATCCTCCAGGCCCTGGGAGGCGAACGGCCGCCACGGCCCATGACCCACGATCTGCTGGGCCATATTACCTCCGCCCTGGGTGGCACCCTGGAGCGGGTCTACGTGGACGGCTTGCTGGCCGGCACCTACATGGGCGTGATGGAATTCTCGGTGACCGGCCAGGACGATCCGGTGCGCGTGGACGCCCGCCCCAGCGACGCGATCGCGCTGGCGGCCCGCACCGGGGCGTCGATACACGTGGCACCTGATGTCCTGCAGGCGGGCGAGGATCTGCAGTACGAGCCGCTGCACGATGACCAGGCGGTCGCCGCACTCGGTATCACGGTGGTAGAGGCCACCGACGAGCTGCGCGATGCGTTGGGGCTGCCTGACCAGCCCGGCGTGCTGGTCAGCGATGCCATTGGCGATGCCGCCGAGGCCGGAATCGGCGCCGGGGCCCTTATCCTTGAGGTTAACGGCGAGACGCTGGAACGGCCGATGGATTTCCTGAACCAGGTACGCGGGACCGCCCGCGGCGAGGAGGTGGAAGTGCTCTGGTGGCAGGAGGGTGAGGAGCAACGCGCCCGGCTGTCCACCGACATCCCCGACCGCCGGCACCGGGAGCGCGCTCCCGAGGGGATCACCCTCTAGGCCACGAAGCGGGACTCACCGCTTGACCGGGCGCTTACCCAGCTTACGCTGCAGCGTGCGGCGGTGAATCCCCAGGGCGCGGGCCGCGGCCGAGATGTTGCCATCGTGCTCGGCAAGCTACCCGTTGAATCTGCTCCCATTCCAGCCGCTTGAGCGACATGGGCTGGGTCGGCGGTTCGGCCACCGGCTCCTGCTCGTCGTGCTCGCCGCTGAAAGCGGCAACCACCGTGTTCACATCTACCGGCTTGGGCAGGTAATTGGCCGCCCCCAGCTTCACCGCCTCCACGGCGGTAGGAATGCTGGCATAGCCGGTCAGCACGATGATCCGGGTTTCAGGCACCGTTTCCAGCATCGGCTGGATCAGCTTGAGCCCGGAGTCATCCCCCAGTTTGAGATCCAGCACGATATGCTCGGGCTGGTGCGAGCGCGCCACCGCCAGCGCCCGCTCGGCTTCGTGTGCCTTCTCCACCGAGTACCCGCGACGGGTCAGCCCCCGCCCCAGGACCGAGCAGAAGACCTCATCATCGTCAACCAGCAGGACTCGCGTCCCGGTTTCTTGGTCGGTCACGTAGCTACCCCCTGCTTGTCTCTGGAAGGATCAACAGCACTTCCGGCATCGACATCCTCGTCACCCGCGCCATGACTGCATAATTTATCACCGACCCGCAGATCGTCCAGCGGCAGCCAGATACAGGAGACAACACCCCCTTTCTGCGCCGGCATCAGTGTAACGCTGCCGCCGAAACGGCCCAGGGTGGCGTTGGACAGCACCAGGCCAATCCCCATGCCATCGGGCTTGGTGGTGTGAATAACCCGTCCTGCACGCTCCATCGCCTCCGGGTCCAGCCCGCGGCCCTCGTCCACGATGGTCAGGGTCATCTCGCCGTTACGACAGGTCACGTCGATGTCCACCCGGTCCTTACCGTTCTCCACCGATGCATCCGCCGCGTTGTTGAGCAGGTTCACGATGGCGTGCATCAGGGTTTGTTCGGCGAACAGGCAGGGGTTTTCGAACGGCTCCTGGAAGCGCAGCCGGTGGCGCACCTCCGGACGCATGAGGCTCCAGGTGTTGACGATCCGGCCGATGAACTGGCGCAGCGTCGCCTGCCCACCGCTCTGGGCGCGCCCGTTACCAGCCGCCTCCATCAGCTCGGAGAGCGTCTGTTTACAGACCTGGATCTGCGAGTCGAGGATGTCCAGGTCCTCCTGCAACTCGTCGTCCTCCTGGCGGTTGTCCCGGAGTTCACCCACCACCATGGACATGGACGACAAAGGGGTGCCCAGTTGATGGGCCGCCCCGGCCGCCAGGGTTCCGATGGCGACAATCTGCTCATTGCGCAAGGTGTTCTCGCGCGCTTCGGCCAGTTTCATGTCCTGCCGGCGCAGCGTCGCGGCCATGAGGCTGACGAACACCGTGATCAGGATGACGCTGAGGATGAAATTGATCCAGGTTCCGAACAGGTGGAGGTTGATATCGCCGGCCATCACCTCCTGCGGATCATCCATGGGCAGGAACCAGACCAGCAGAAACCCGTACAAAATGACGCTGGCGATCCCCACCGACCAGGCGTAGGCGCTGGGCAAGGCCACGGCGGCCAATGCGATTGGTACCAGGTACAGGGAGACAAACGGGTTGGTGGGCCCACCGGAGAGGAACAGCAAGGCCGTCAACACCAGCGAGTCGACCATCAAGTGGAGGAAGACCTCCAGGTGACTGGCCTCCTTAATCAGGTGGAGCCGCAGGAACACGCCCAGGTTGAAAAGCGCTAACAACCCCACGCAGGCCAGCATCGCGGTGACCGGAAGAGCCATGTCCATCAGGTAGTGGACACCCAGCACCGTGATACCCTGGCCCAGTACGGCGTAAAGCCGCAGCCACATGAGTATCCGTAGCACCTGTTGAGGCTTGAACCTGAGTGTGTCCTGCATCCGGGCAATCACGAGTCTGTTTACCTGCATACTAACGGGTTCATGAGCAGGACCGCCTGCCTCCGCGACAAAGCACCACAGGATGCCATAAATAACCTAGCGCTATCCTAATGAAAATGAGGAGCTGTGCTGGCGAACGAAGCTGAAGGACCTGCCCGGACGTGAGTGAGAACCTGGACAAGAGAAAGGCCCGCCAGTGGCTGAGCCGGCGTGCGCAACCCGCGCGGCGCCTGCTGGCGCTGGCCTCGGGGGCCGGATTGGCGCAGGGTGTGCTCATCATACTGCAATCCGCCTTGATCGCCCACGTGGTCCATGCCGCGGTGATCGAGTCCACGCCCTTGCAGACCTTGTGGCCGGTGATCCTCGCCCTCCCACTGGTCTTCCTGGCACGGGCCGTCTGCACCTGGGGGCAGGAGGTGGCGGGCATGCAGGCGGCAACACGCATCAAGGACCGGTTGCGCGAAGAGCTCTACGCCCACCTACTGGCACTCGGCCCCATCGGCCTGGGCACGCGCCAGAGCGGCACCGTGTCCACCGCCATGCTGGAGCAGGTGGAGGCACTGGAGGGCTACTATGCCCGCTTCCATCCGCAGATGATTATCGCGCTCGGGGTGCCCCTGCTGATACTGGTCACCGTCTTTCCCATGGACTGGCTAGCCGCCCTGCTGCTGCTCTTTTCCGCGCCCCTGATCCCGCTGTTCATGGCGCTGGTGGGGTTTGGCGCGGAGCAGTTGCAGCAAAAGCAGTTGGTCGCCCTCGGGCGGCTGTCTGGCTGGATGCTCGACCGCATCACCGGCCTGACTACCCTCCGCCTGTTCGGTCATACCCGGCATGACCAGGACCGCCTGCGCGAGGCCTCTGACGATTTCCGAGCACGCACCATGAAGGTGCTCCGGGTGGGCTTCCTCTCCTCGGCGGTGCTGGAGTTCTTCGCCTCGGTGGCCATCGCCATGCTGGCCATCTACATCGGCCTGGGTCTGCTGGGCTATATCACCTACGGTCCCTCGGCGGAGCTCACCCTGTTCACCGGGCTGTTCATCCTGTTGCTGGCGCCCGAGTTCTTTCAGCCGCTGCGCACCCTGGCCACCCACTACCACGACCGCGCCGGTGCCATCGGCGCCGCCGGCGAGTTGATGGCACTGCTCGAAACGCCACCGGTCCGCCCAGTAAACGGCAAGCAACGCCCGGTGATGGACGGCCCGCCCGCGCTGCAGCTGGAGAAGGTGACCGTCGAACTGCCCGGCGGCACCCGGCCCCTGCGGGAGCTGTCGCTCAGTGTCGCCCCTGGAGAGCGGGTGGTGATCGCAGGGCCCAGCGGCTGTGGCAAGTCCACGCTGATCCACCTGCTGCTCGGCCTAGTGGCCGGCGAGGGGCAGATCCATCTGAACGGTCACCCCCTGCGGGAACTGGACCCGGACTGGCTGCGGGAGCACGTGGCCTGGGTGGGGCAACGGGCCCAACTGTTCCACGGCACGCTGGCCGACAACATCGCCCTGGGGTACCCGGGTGCGCCCCGCGACCAGGTCGAGGCCGCTGCCCGCAGGGCCCGGGTCACCGCCTTCAGCGATCTGCTGCCGTCGGGGCTGGACACCCGGGTAGGGGAACGGGGCGAGGGGCTCTCCGGTGGCGAGGCGCAGCGGGTGGCCCTGGCGCGCGCCCTGTTGCGCAGCACCCCGCTGCTCCTGCTGGATGAACCCACCGCCCACCTGGACCCGGAGAACGAGCAGGCCCTGTTGGCCACCCTGGCCGAGGTCGCGCGCGGGCGCACCGTGATCATGACCACCCACCGGCCGGCCGGCATGGCCTGGGCCGACCGCGTGCTGGAGATGCACGACGGCCGACTGCGGGGGTGTCAGGCATGAACCACGAGACCCCAAAGGCATTACAACGGCCGCTGACCCACTTCGCCCGGCTCTTTCTGCACCGCTGGCCGTGGATGCTGGCCGGCACCCTGCTCACCCTGGCCACCCTGCTGGCCAACATCGGGCTGCTGTCCCTCTCCGGCTGGTTCATCACCGCCACCGCACTGGCCGGGCTGGGGTTGATCGTCGGGCTGGACATCTACGTACCGGGCGGCGGCATCCGGTTTTTCGCCCTCGCCCGCACGCTCTCTCGGTACGGCGAGCGTCTGGTCACCCATGAGGCCACGTTCCGGTTGCTGGCCGATATCCGCTGCTGGCTCTTCCGGCGGCTGGCGCAACAGGACCCGCTGTCGCTCGGTCGGCTCCGCGGCGGCGATCTGCTCAACCGGCTGACCGCGGATATCGAGGCGCTGGACAACCTCTACATCCGGGTCATCGGCCCGACCATCGCGGCACTGCTTGCCGGACTGGTGGCCATGGCCCTGCTCGGCTGGGTGGACGGCCGCATGGCGCTGGTGGCCCTGGGGTTGCTGCTCGTCGGTGCCCTGCTGACCTGGGACGCAGCGCGACGGGGCCGGCGCAGCGGCCAGCGCATGAGCCACCTGCAGCCACGCTTCCGGGCCGTGATCATCGAGGGCGTGCGGGGCCTGGCCGAGTTGCGGGTCTACGGCGGCGGCGAGCGTCAGCGGCGCCTGATCGGCCAGCACGGCCGTGCCTGGTCCCAGTTGCAACGGCGCATGGCGCACCTGACCGGCGTGGGCAATGCGCTCAACGGGCTGGCTGGGCAACTGGCCCTGTTTGCCGCCCTGATCCTGGGCCTGTGGCTGCACCAGCAGCAGGCTATCACTGGGCCACAGTGGGTCCTGACCCTGTTTGCCCTGATGGGGTTGGCCGAGGCCCTGGCGCCCCTGCCCCTGGCCTTCCAGTTCCTGGGCCGGACCCGGTCGGCGGCCACCCGGTTGCTGGAACAGGCCGAACACCCGGTGCAGGTGCACAGCCCGCGGAGCCCGCAGGGCATGCCCGAGCGCTTTGACATCGAACTGCGCCGGGTCACCTACGGCTACCACGCCGGCCGGCCGGTGCTGAGCAACTACAGCCTGCATATCACGCAAGGCCGGCAGCTGGCTATCACCGGCCCCAGCGGGCTGGGCAAGACCACGCTGCTGAAACTGCTGGCCCGGCTCGATGACCCGTGGGCAGGCACGATCCGGGTCGACGGCGTTGACCTCCGCGAGCTTGCCCTCACCGACTGGCACCAACGCATCGGCATGCTGGAGCAACACGCGCCGGTGTTCAGCGACAGCGTGGCGGGAAACCTGCGCGTGGCCGCGCCCGACGCCGGCGAGGAGCGCCTGTGGGAGGCCTTGCGGATCGCCGGCCTGGATGAACGGGTGCGGGCCATGCCGGAAGGGCTGGCGACCTGGTTGGGGGAGGCCGGTGCCACCGTGTCCGGTGGCGAGGCCAGGCGCCTGGCGCTGGCCCGGGTGATCCTCCACGACCCGGACATCGTGCTGCTGGACGAACCCGCCGCCGGCCTTGACGGCGACAGTGCACGGGCCCTCGCGGCCCGCCTGCAGCACTGGCTACGGGGGCGCACCGCCATCATAGTCAGCCACGATCCGGACTGGCTGCCCCCCATGGACGCGGTGCTGGACTGGTCCCGGATCGATCACCGCTGACGGGGTGGATCCACCTCAGGCCTCGCCGTCGCCCTGTGGCCTTTCAGCCACCGCCGGCAGCCACGCCGTCAGCGCCTCGGCAGGCATCGGACGCCCATAGTAGAAGCCCTGCAACAGGTCGGCCCCCTCGGCGCGCACCAAGGCCACCTGGGCCTCCGTCTCGAGCCCCTCGGCGACCACCTCCAGGCCGAGCCCGTGGGCCATGCCGATGATCGACCGCAGCAGCTGAGCGCCCCGCTCACTGGCGCTGCCATCCGCCACGAAGCTGCGATCGATCTTCAGCACCGAGAAAGGCAGCTGGCGAAGGTAGCTCAGGGCCGAGTAGCCGGTGCCGAAATCGTCCAGGGACAGCCCCACGCCCAGGTCTCGCAGGGCCCGCAGGCTCTCCATCACGCCTTTCTCACCGCTCAGGAATATCCGCTCGGTGATCTCCAGTTCGAGGCACCGCGGGGGCAAGCCGGTCCGTGCCAGCGTCCGCCTTACCGCACCCACGAAATCACTCTGCACCAGCTGGTTCGGGGCCACGTTGACCGCTATGCGCAGCCACTGACCAGTCTGCGCGTGCCACTGCACCCCCTGCTGGCACGCCTTGCGCAGCACCCACTCGCCCATGGGAATGATCAGCCCCGTCTCCTCGGCCATGGGAATGAACTCACCGGGCGAGACCGGGCCGTGCTCCTCCAGCGTCCACCGCAGCAGCACCTCGACACCCACCGGTTTCAGCGTGGCGCCATCCACCAGCGGTTGATAGGCCAGGTGCAGGGTCTCCTGCTCCAGTGCCCGCCTTAGTCGGGACTCCAGCGCCAGCCAGCGGTGCGCCTTCTCGTTGACCTCCGGCTTGAAGAAATGGAAGCCGCCCCGCTCCACCTGCTTGGCCTGGGACAACGCCGCGTAGGCGTTACGCAGCAGCACGCTGCTATCCGTGCCGTCATCCGGGAACAGGGTCACGCCGATGCTCGCGTCCATGAACACCTCCTGGCCCTGCAGCCAGAGCGGGTCCTGCAGCGACCCCAGGAGTCGTTCCGCCACCTGCTCGGCCTGGCGCACCGAGCGCAGTTCCGGCAGGATCACCAGGAACTCGTCGCCCCCCGGCCGACAGAGGGTGTCCTGCGGCCCCAGCGCCGCCTTGAGACGGGCGGCCACCGCCCGGAGCAGCTCATCGCCGGGCTCATGGCCCAGGCTTTCGTTGACCTTTCGGAACTGGTCCAGATCCAGCACCAGTACCGCCCCGGAGCCGCGCCCCCGCCGGTGCGCCAGCCGCCGGACCGCATTGTCCAGGCGGTCCATTGCCAGCGCCCGGTTGGGCAGGCCGGTCACCGTGTCGTGGGTCGCGTGGTACTCCAGCCGGCGCTCCGCGTCCTTCCGCCCGGTTACGTCCTGCTTGATGGCGATGTAATGGCTGACCGTCCCGTCGTCATCCCGCAGCGGGAAGACGACGCCGGCCTCCCAGAAGAGCTCCCCGTTCTTGCGCCGGTTGTGGAACTCACCCCACCAGGGCTCACCCGCCTCCAGGGTGCCCCAGAGGTCCTCGTACCAGGATTGCGGCATCAACCCGGACCGGATGATTTTCGGCGTGGCGCCCAACGCCTCGTCGGCGCTGTACCCCGTGGTCCGCTCAAAGGCGGGATTGACGTACTCGATCACTCCCCGCCGGTCGGTGATCATCACCGAGCTCGGCCCCTGCTCGACCACGGCGGAGAGCTTGCGCAAGGCCTCCCGCTCGGCCCGGCGGTGGGTCTCGTCCGCGAAGGTCACCACGTAAACCGGATGCCGATCACCCGCCTCCAGCTCCCGCCACTCGGCAATCGGCGCGCCAAAGACCTGCACGGGAAAGCGCTGGCCATCGCGTCGACAGAACCACTCGTCGTCCAATCGCAGGTGTTCGCCCCGCATGGCGGCATGGTAGATGGGGCACGCCGAAGCCGGCAGGTAATGGTCATCGCCGTGGGCATGAAACAGTTCATGCGCGCGCTGACCGACCAGCTCGCGGGCCGAATACCCGAGCATCTCCTCGGCGGAACTGTTGACGTGGGTGATCAGGCCATCGCCATCGAAGACGTACATGCCCTCGTTCATGGTGTCCGAGATCGCCCGGAGTTGGGCCCGCTCTTCCAGCCGCTCCCGCTGCAGGCCGAGGAAACGCAACCACAGCCCCCCGGCGCCACCCACCAGCAACAACGCAAAAACCGCCCCTACGTAAAAGTGCTGGTTGAGACTGCCGAGCGCGTTGACGGCGCGCAGACTGACCACGTAACCCAGGGGCTCCCCCCGGGCGTCCGTAAGCGGGACAAATGCCACGATGTGGCCCCCGCCGCCCGCCTCCACGGCAAAACCGAAGGGTTCACCTCGGGCCAGCTTCTCCTCCAACCCGGGCTGCTGCGCCACCTCGGCCTCCACCTCGGCGAAGGCCGTGCCATTAGCGGGATACCAGTGCTCCGGGTCGTGGGGATGGTCCAGCAGGAAATCCGGGGACAGCGGGCTGGTCTGGTAAGCGGCCAGCACCTCCTCCTGGACAACGGGAGTGACCGCATCCCGGCGGAGCAGGATACGAAAGCCGCTGGCGGGCATCAGCTCGTCGAGCCGGTGGTGGAGCGCGGCCATCGACATGCCCGTCTCCACTACACCCCGCACTTCGCCCTGGTGCACGATCGGGCTCAGGTAACGCAGGCCTTGGGTATAGCGGCCCGGCCCCGCCGCCTGCAACGGCCGCTGCTCCTCCAGCACCCGGGCAATGTCCACCCGCTCAGGCAGCAGCTCATCCCCGTGGGCCTCCGGGGCGTGCAGGCGGACCAGGCTGGTGCCGTCCGCCAGCACCACCTGCATCTGGTCCAGGCCGCGGGCCTGCAACTGGGTGAAGATCGGTTCCAGATCGGCCTGAATCCAGGCCCGCAGCGCCTGGCGGCCCTGCTCATCGGCAACATTCGCGGCCGCTACGGCCCCGGTAAAGTCAGGCTGCAGGACCACCCCCTCGTGCAGCAACTCGCTGGCCAGCGCGCTGCCCCCGGTTGCCGCGTCTACGGCGGTTTCCAGCGCAGCGACCTGCTCGCCGACCAGCAGGTCGCGACGGGTGTCCCAGTCGGCCCAGACGTACCACACTGCACTAGCCGCGATCAGCAGGATGGCCAGGACAGAGAGGTAAAAGGGCTGCCAGCCCAAGAGGGCTTTGGTCTTGCGCAGACTCCACATATCACGGTGAGCCGATCGGGGCTCGCGGCGTCCTCTCTTGAGCTTGAATAAATCCATAGTGGAGTGGCCGAGGGTACCACAGAACGCCCCTGCCTAATGGCGGGTTTTATTTTGTGGAAACCGATTCCATTTTCTTGCATCCCATCGACATGCGGGTTAAAACTAAGGCTCATGGTTGCGCGCCCACGGAGCGGGCGCGCTACACTTCAGTGTTCCGATGGGTGCTGCACCACCTGTCGCACGTCCCCTGGGGCCGTGCCCAGCAGCCCCGGTGAGTAACGCCCAATCTAGCGAGGAGACCCATGACTCAACGTATCGAAGTCGGCGGCCTGCAAGTCGCCCAAGAACTCTACGACCTGGTTGCCAAGGAGATCGCTCCGGCCACCGGCGTGGACGCGGATGGTTTCTGGACCCACCTGGGCGCCATCGTACGCGATCTGGGCCCCCGCAACCGTGAGCTGCTGCAAAAGCGGGACGAAATGCAGCAAGCCATCGACAAGTGGCACCTGGAGCGCAAGGGCCAGGCCCACGATGCGAACGCCTACAAGGCCTTCCTCGAGGAGATCGGCTACCTGCAGCCGGAGGGCGAGGACTTCCAGGCCACCACGGAAAACGTTGACCCGGAGATCGCCGAGATCGCCGGCCCGCAGCTGGTGGTGCCGATCAATAACGCCCGCTTTGCCCTGAACGCCGCCAACGCCCGCTGGGGCAGCCTGTACGACGCGCTGTACGGCTCCGACGTGCTGCCCGAGGACGACGGGGCGGAGAAAGGCACCAGCTACAACCCGGTGCGCGGCAAGAAGGTCATGGAGTACGCCGGCCAGGTGCTGGACCAGGTAGCCCCGCTGGCCCAGGGCAAGCACGGCGATGTGGTCGCCTACAAATTGGCCGACGAGGCGGGCGTGAAGCGCCTGCAGGCCAAGCTCGCCGACGGCAGCGAAACCGGGCTGGCCGACCCCGAAGCCCTTGCCGGCTACAACGGTGCCGAGGACGATCCCACCGTCCTGCTGCTGCGTCACAACAACCTGCACGTAGAAATCCAGATCGACCGCGATCACCTGATCGGCAAGGACCACCCGGCCGGCGTCAAGGACGTGGTCATGGAGGCGGCGGTAACCGCCATCATGGACTGCGAGGACTCCGTGGCCGCGGTGGACGCCGAGGACAAGACCCAGGTCTACCGCAACTGGCTGGGGCTGATGAACGGCGACCTGGAGACCAGCCTGGAGAAGGGCGGCAAGACCATCCAGCGTAAGCTGAACGCCGACCGCGACTACATCGGCGCCGATGGCCGCGCCATCACCCTGCCCGGCCGCAGCATGATGCTGATCCGTAACGTCGGCCACCTGATGACCACGCCGGCCGTCCTGGACGCCGACGGCAACGAGATCCCCGAGGGCATCCTCGATGGAATGGTCACCGCCCTGGTCGCTCTGTACGACCTGAAGGGCCTGGGCAAGTACCGCAACTCCCGCACCGGCAGCATGTACATCGTGAAGCCGAAGATGCACGGCCCGGAAGAGGTGGCCTTTGCGGTGGAGCTGTTCGGTCGCATCGAGGATGCGCTGGGAATGGAGCGCAACACCCTCAAGATCGGCGTCATGGACGAGGAGCGGCGCACTACCGTCAACCTCAAGGCCTGCATCCGCGAGGCCAAAGAGCGCATCATCTTCATCAACACTGGCTTCCTGGATCGCACCGGCGACGAGATGCACACCTCCATGGAGGCCGGTCCGATGATCCGCAAGGCCGAGATGAAGGGCTCCCGCTGGCTGAACGCCTACGAGGACTGGAACGTGGACATCGGCCTGGAGTGCGGGCTGCGCGGCCGCGCCCAGATCGGCAAGGGCATGTGGACCATGCCGGACCTGATGAAGGGCATGATGGAGGCCAAGATCGGCCATCCGAAGGCCGGTGCCAACTGCGCATGGGTGCCCTCGCCCACCGCGGCTGCGCTGCACGCCATCCACTACCACCAGGTCAACGTGGCCGAGGTGCAGGATCAGCTGGCCGGTCAGCGGCGCGCTGCCCTGGATGACCTGCTGACCATCCCGCTGGAGACCAACCCCAGCTGGTCCGCCGAGGAGATCCAGCAGGAGCTGGACAACAACTGCCAGGGCATCCTCGGCTACGTGGTCCGCTGGGTCGACCAGGGCATCGGCTGCTCCAAGGTGCCGGACATCAATAACGTTGGCCTGATGGAGGACCGTGCCACCCTGCGTATCGCCAGCCAGCTGCTGGCCAACTGGCTGCACCACGGCATCTGCTCCGAGGAGCAGATCATGGAGACCATGAAGCGCATGGCCAAGGTAGTGGACGAGCAGAACGCCGGTGACCCCAACTACCGGCCGATGGCAGCGGACTACGACGGCAGCGTCGCCTTCCAGGCTGCCTGCGAGCTGGTGCTCAAGGGCAAGGAGCAGCCCAGCGGCTACACCGAGCCGGTCCTGCACCGCCGCCGCCAGGAGGCCAAGGCCAAGTTCGGTGCCTGATTAACCGGCCCGAAACGGCCTACCCGGCCCTTCTGAAAAGCCCGGCTCCGGCCGGGCTTTTTTTGTTGTGCCGCGCCGCGAATTCCGGTGTGGCCCGGCCTAATCCAACGGCTCACACGGCCCGATAGCGGAGGGGTTGGCGCTGGGGTCGAGGAAAGGCCGCTGCAACAGGTACCCCCCATACTGGCGAACCTCCGCCCAGAGAAAATCACTCTTGGCACGCATCCCCTGAAAGCGGCTGGTGGCGGTGGGCGACGGATGGGCGTCCAGGCCCAGGTCCCGCGCCATGGTCACGGCGCGGCGCAGGTGCAGCGGGTCGCTGACGACCAGCACCCGCCCGATGGCCTCCGATTCCACAATCGCGGCCGCGCCCCGCAGGTTATTCAGGGTATCCGCCGAGGCCTGTTCGCAGAGGACATCCGTTGCCGGCACTCCGTGGTGGATGGCGTAGCGGGCACCGGCTACCGATTCGGCCAGCGGCTCGCCCGGCGCCTGTCCGCCGGTGAAGATGAGCAGTTCGACCCGCCCCGCTTCGTACAGGCTGACAGCGTGCCGGATGCGTTCGCGGAAAACCGGAGAAGGGCGCCCGTTCCAGGCCGCGGCCCCCAGGATAATCGCCGCATCGGCGGGGGCGTTGTCGTCGCGATGACCAAACCACCAGATATTGGCCGCCAGCATCGCCACCACCAATAACGGCAATAACACCAGCAGCAGGGCTGCTCGCAGCCCACGGGACACGCCGCGCACCGTCAAGCGATTCCCCCTTCGCCAAGGGCGATACCAGGCGCCTCGGCTTGTGGCCCGACTACTGCCGAAATGCCCATCGAAGCACGGCCTCCTGAATCTCCTGGCCCGGCCCCTGATGGGCACCGGGGTGATTGACCAGCACCACCGCCAGCAGCGGCTCGCCCCCCTCATCCGGACGAACATAGCCGGCGACCGCTGCCACGTCATTAAGCCTGCCGGTCTTGAGATGCATCCGCCCCCGCTCCGGCCCCTCGTCGAAGCGGCGCTGAAGCGTGCCGTCCAGCCCCGCAATGGCCAGCGACGAGACAAATTCCGGCATCCACGGATGCTCCCAGGCCAGCGCCAGCAGCTGGGCCACCTGGCGGGCGGTGATACGGGTGTTACGGGACAGGCCCGCGCCGTTATCCATCACCACACCGTCGGTATCCATACCGAGCTCCTGCAACACCTCCAGCACCGCCACGCGCCCCTTCTCGGAGGTGGCCGGTGCATCGAACCGCTCCGCCCCCAGGGTCAGCTTGAGGTGACGCGTCATTACATTATTGCTGTATTTGTTGACCAGGCGCAGTATCTGCCCCAAGGGCGGCGATTCGTGCACCACCAGCGGCGCCGCATCGTCCTCGGGCTGCTGGCCCAGGCGCCAGCCACCGTCAAAGTCACCGCCCCACTGCGACCACAACAACCCGAACAGCTGGTGCACATAGTCCTCGACGGGCAGCACCGTCCGCACCAAACGCCAGTCATCGCAACCGGACGGGTAACGCCCCTCCAACAGCACCCCCGGCAGACTCCCGCCAGGGTTCTCCAGCACGTGGAACGCCACACCGCGCTGGAAGCCGCCGCAGGCACCCGGCTGCAATGCGAGGCGATTGCTCAACGCCAGCCCGGGCAGAGGCGGATCCGCGGCCACCCGTGGGCTGCCCTCCCCGGTGGGCTGGATTTCAAAACTGACCGCGTTGAAGTTGACCAGCAAGGGATGGGGGGGTTGGTTGTAGGCGCGCCGCGGCCGGCCGTCAAAGGCGCCCGGGTCCTCGGCCGGCAGGTCGAAATAGCGGGTATCCAGCACCAGGTCACCGGTGATCTGTGAAACGCCCTTGCGTCGCAAGGCACCGGTGAGCTTCCAGAACTCCTCCGTGACCAGGAAGGGGTCGCCACCGCCGCGAATCAACAGGTCGCCTTCCAGTACGCCGTCGCGCACCGGGCCCAGGGCGTGGAGTTCCGTCCGCCACCGGTAGTCCGGGCCCAGCCCCTCCAGGGCGGCCAGGCTGGTGGCGAGCTTGAGCACAGAGGCGGGGTTGCGGGGGGTATCGGGCTGGTGCGCCAACAGGGGCTCAGAGTCACCCAGGCGCTGCACCCAGACACTAACGTGGTTCCGGTCCACCCCCAGCCCGTCGACCACGCGGGCCACCGGGCCAGGCAGAGAGTCCGCCGACGCGATGCCCGGCAACAGCAGCACGAGCACTGTGACCAGCCACAGCCTCACCGCCGGCACTCTTCCTCCCTTCTTGACCATCCGTTCCGCATCTCCGTCAACCGCTGGATCGATCGCCTGCCCCGCATTCTAGCCCGATTCCGGGTACAATCCGCAGCCCGGTTGCAAACAGTCTCCACCAGGGAAGCGCCCATGCTGGATCAGGATCAGGCCCGGGTAGTGGCCCACGAAGAGGGACCGGCGGCGGTACTGGCCGGCGCCGGCTCCGGCAAGACCCGCTGCACCACCGAGCGCGCAGCCCGCCGGCTCACCGAGAGCGGTGTCCCCGGCCACGCCATGGTCCTGCTCACCTTCACCAACAAGGCGGCCGCAGAGATGCGGGAGCGGCTCTCCGCCCGCCTGCCCGAGGGAGTGGGCCTGCCCTGGATCGGAACGTTCCACAGCTTCGGCAGCCGACTGATCCGCGACCACGGCAAGCGCATCGGCGTGCCCGGCAACGCCACCCTCATGGACGCCGAGGACAGCCGCCGCATGCTGGACGCCCTGCTCGCCGGCCCGTTCCCCGACCGGGCCCGGCGACAGCGGGCCATGGACGCGCAGGATGCCATGGCCGCCGCCGGCCTGGATCCGACCGAGCCCGATCACCTCGAGGCCATGCGCGATGAACTGGAGGCGCAGGGGTTCGGTCCCGGCGCCACCGCCCGGCTTGTCCAGCGCCTGCGCCGCTACGACAGCGAAAAGCGCCGGGCGGCGATCATGGATTTCTCCGACCTGATCCTGCTGCCCGCCCGGCTGCTGCGGCGTAACCCGGAGTTGCAGCGGCGACTGCGCGCCCGTTTGCAGGATGTCACCGTGGACGAGGCCCAGGATACCGATGGTGCCCAGTTCCGGCTGCTCCGGCTGCTGATCCCGGAAAACCGCAGCGTGATGCTGGTGGGCGACGATGATCAGGCCATCTACGAGTGGCGGCACGCCCGGCCGGCCAACCTGAGGGAGTTTATCGACGAACAGCGGGCCACGGTCTACCGGCTGGAGCGCAATTACCGCTCTACCCCGCCCATCGTGGACGGTGCCGTCAGCCTGGTCCGGCACAACCGCCAGCGGCTGGAGAAAAACCCCTGGGCGGTACGCCAACCGGAGCGGCCCGCCCCGCTCACCCTGGTCCGTCATACCCAGGCGGAGGAGATGGCCGAGGCGGTGGTGACGGATATCCGCGACCGGCTGCGCGCCGGCCTCAGCGCCGAGGACGTGGCGGTGCTCTACCGCAAGAACCGGCTCGCCCGCCCATTGGAGGGTGCCCTGCTGCGCCACGGCATCCCTTACCGGGTGAAGGCCGGGATGGACCTGCTCGGCCACGCCGATGTGCGCATGATGCTGGCCGCCGGGCGGCTCGCCGCCAACCGCCGGGACGTGCGCGCCCTGTCCCGGCTCGCCGACCTGGTGCCGGGGCTGGGGGCGCGGGGGGTCAGCCGCCTGATCAACAGCGCCGACGACCCGTTGGCCGCCACCGACCAACTGCCTCCCCAGGCCGGCCAGGCGGTGGAGCGCCTGCGCCAGGCGCTGGACAACCTGTTCCGCCTCGGGCCGCAGGCCCTCAGCCAGTGGTGTCTCCAGACCCCGCAGTTCGCGGAGTGGTTGAACAACCGCGCGCGGGCGGCCCTCAAGCGCGACGGCCTGCGGCCCGCCCCGGAGGCCATGGACAAGGCACTGAAGCCGGCGCGTGCCCGCCTGGGCGCCGTCCAGCGGGCGGTCAACCGCCGCTTGGCCGCGATGGATGGCGACCCACCCCCGGCACAGCGCTGGATGAGCGCCCTGGAGATTGCGGCCAGCGCCTCCGATGACAGCACTGCCGACCAGGCCTGCGTTACCCTCTGCTCGGTGCATGGCGCCAAGGGCCTGGAGTGGCCGGAGGTGCATATCTTCGGGTTCACGGAGGGGCTGATGCCGCTGGCCCGGGACGGACGGGTGGACAACCTGGAGGAGGAGCGGCGCCTGGCCTACGTGGCCATCACCCGGGGCCAGAACCGGGTCACCCTCCACCACGCGGACCGCATCGACCGGGGTGACGGCCAGGGAGTGAGCGCGGCGGAGCTCTCCCCCTTCCTGGGCGAACTGGAGACCGGACCGGCCCTGGCGCACGTGGACAACCGGGCGGCCGTCCGCGCCGCTGCCCAGGTGCTGGACGGGGAAACCCCGGCGAGCCCGGAGGACTGGCTCGCCGCCATGCGCAAGCAGGTGGGTTGAGCGGACGCGGCGGTCAGTGGCCGCGGGCGCGGTCACTCATCATTATAGCGAGCCAGCGGGTGCCGGGCTGCGCCTCCAGCGCCAGCTTGGCGATCATGGTCAGCGGGATCGAGAGCAACATGCCCACCGGGCCCAGCACCCACCCCCAGGCCATCAACGACACCAGTACCACGAGTGGCGACAGGCCCAGGGTGTGGCCCATGAAGCGGGGCTCCAGCACGCTGCCAATCACCACGTTGACCGCCACGTAAAGCGCCAGGGTCAGCAGCCCCTCCACCAGCCCGAGGCCGAGCAGCGCGATCATCACCGCGGGCACCGCCGCCACGATGGAGCCCACGGTGGGGATGAAGTTGAGCAAGCCGGCGAGGATGCCCCAGAGCACCGGAAAGTCCACGCCGATCACGGCCAGGCCTACCCCCACCAGCACACCGGTGGCCAGACTGGTGGCGCTCTTGATCAGGACGTAGCGGTAGACGGAGCGGAGAAATCGGCGGGCACGCGCCCGCACCCCGCCGCGGCGGCTCCTGGGAAAAGCGGCGCGCAGCTTGCCGGGCAGATAGGTCTCCTCCAGCAGCAGGAACATGAAGGCCAGCAGCACCAGGAAGGTGGTGGCGGTGAACTGCCCCAGGCCACCCGCCACCGCCCGGGCCAGGCCGGTCAGGTCCGCCAGTTCCGGCAGTGGCGGCTGTTCCGGCAACAGGTCTTCCGGCACCCCCAGCCCGACAACCCAGACCATCAGTTCGTCGAACATGCTGAGCAGGCGCACCTGGTAATGCGGTGCCTGCCGCGCCATGCTCTCCACCGCCCCCTGCAGCGCCAGGAACAGCAGGAAAAACCCCATGCCCACGGCGACGAACAGCGCCAGCACCGCCAACGGTCCCGGCACCCCACGGCGGCGCATCCAGCTCAACGGCGGCGCGCACACCACCGCCAGGAAGGCGGCCAGCAGCAACGGGGTAACCACCCCGGCAGCGGCCTTCAGGCCGGCCAGCAGCACTACCAGCGCGGCACCGCCCATCAGCCAGTGCCAGGTGGTCAGGGTGCTGTCCTGGAGGCGCGGCGCTGGCAGCGCTGGTCCTGGCATGCCCTCGCTAGTCTCCCTCTCCAATTGCATCCAATTGCTCCAGTAGCTCCCGCTCGTCGGCCAGACGCGGCTCACTCAACAGCCAGACCCGGAAGCGGCTGCCTGCCCCCTCGCGGGAATCCACGGTGATCTGCCCGCCATAGCGGCGGATCAAACCGTAGCTGATCGACAGGCCCAGGCCGGTGCCCTCCCCCTCGTCGCGGGTACTGTAAAAGGGGTTAAAGATCTGATCCACCACTTCCTGAGGGATGCCGACCCCGTTGTCGGTCACGGTAATGACCACCCCGCGCTCATCCCAGTCGGCGGTCTCCACGGTGACCCGGCCGGTTTCATCGGCCACTGCGTGCAACGCGTTGAGCAGAAGGTTGACCAGCACCTGCTGCAACTCCCGCGGGCTGATGCGCACCGTCCGCCCGGCATCCAGGCGCGTTGTGACCTCGATCGCCCGGCGCCGGGACAGGTGGCCCACCAGGTCCACGGACTGCTGGGCCAGCGAATTGACGTCAGTATCGGACAGGGTCCCCACGTAATCGCCGGGGCGGGAGTACTGCAGCAGGTTATCCACGATGTCCCTGATCCGGTAGACCTGCTCGATGATCAGCTCCACCTCGCGGCGCACCGGGGCGACGTCCTCGCCCAGCTCCTCGATCAGGACATCCATGTTGCCCAGAATGACCGCGGTGGGGTTATTGATCTCGTGGGCAACGCCGGCGGTCAACTCACCGAGCGCCGCCAGCTTTTCCGCCACCACCAGTTGCTGGCGGGTGCGGCGCAGCAGCCGGATGGTGCGCTCCAACTCCTCGTTACGGGCGGTCAGCTCGGCGGTGCGCTCCCGCACCTTTTCCTCCAGCCGGTCGGCGGCTTCCTGGATCTGGGCATTGCGCGCCTGCAGCAGGTCGAGCATGCCATCGAACTCCCGAGCCAACTCCCCCAGCTCGTCGCGGCTGTTGATCGGGCCCACCCGCTGCGCCTGCCCCGCACCAGTGGCCCGGACCACCCGCGCGATGCGCTCGATAGGACTGAACACCGACTGCGCGCCGCGGATGGCGATGGCCGTGCCGAACAGAATCAGCACCAGGAACAGCACCCCCAGCGCCTGCAGCCCGCGAGTGATCTCGGCCCGGAACGGGGCCTCCAGAAAACCGGCGTAGAGCATCCCCACCCGCTCTCCGTGCACATCCACCACCGGCTGGTAGCTGGACATGTACCAGTCGTTCACCACGAACGCGCGGCCAATCCAGACATCGCCCTCGCGCAGCACGCTGTCCCCCACTTCCCGGGAGATGCGCGTACCCAGGGCGCGCTCCCCCGGGGCAATGGGCACGTTGGTACTGATGCGCACATCGTCCAGAAAGAGAGTCACCGTGCCCGGCCGGTTATCGGGCAGGCTGCCCTCCGGGTAGGCCACTTCCCGAATCGCGTCCACGAAGTCGAAGTTGCCGTTGAGCAGCAGGCCGGCGTCCAGCAGCGCCAGCACCTCCCCATCCGCCCCGCGCACCGGGTAGACCGCGCGCAGCATCATGGCCCGGGTTTCCAGCTCCCGGTCGGTGGGTTCGGCGCGTGCAGTCTCCAGGATGGGCAGGCGCATCTGCTCGGCAAGGTCCTCGGAGTGCGCGCGAAGCCGCTCCTCGCCGTAGATCTCAATCTCACTCCGCGGCTCGTCGCTCAGTGCCGCGCGGAGCAGTGGGTGGGCCGGAGATTCTTCGGGCGCCGGCAGGGTCTGGCGATAGAGGGCCTGGCCATCCGCCGCACGCAGGTTGAGGAAGGTTAATCCGTATTCCGACTGCCAGTCATGAAGCGCATCCCCAAGCGCCTCCGTGTCCTCGGCTTCCAATGCCAGCCGAAAGCTGTGCGATTCGCCAAGCCGGGCAATGCGGTCCAGGTGGTCATCCGCCAGGCGCTGGAAGGCGTCGTTGGCCACGCTGAGATCGGTGCTGACCTTCATGGTCAGTTGGTCGTCGCTGATCTTGTGGACCCAGTACCCCACCAGGAAAAGGGTCGCGGGCATCAGCATCAGCACCGGGAAGAGCACCAGCAAGAGGAGCTTGTGCCGGACCGAGAGGGCGGGCAATTGCCAACGCATGACGTTCGGCGCCCCGGTTACAGGCGGCCCTCCTCCTGCCAGCGGGCCAGCTTACGATCCAGCGTCTTGCGGGCCACGCCCAAGCGCCGGGCCGCCTCCGACTTATTGTTGTCGCAGGCATTGAGCACGCGCAGGATATGCACCCGCTCCACCTCGTCCAGTGGCGTCCAGGCGTTACCGGGCGGGGCGTCCGGCACCGCCGGCCCGGTGTCGGCACTGTCCGGCACCGGGATGTTCGAACCGCTGATGCAATCCGCCGCCGGGCAGCCCAGCAACAAGGCCCGCTCGATCACGTTGCGCAGCTCGCGCACGTTGCCGGGCCAGGGGTAACGGTGCAACGCCGCCAGGTCCTCCCGGCCGAGGACGATGGGCGGCACGCCCAGCTCGGTGGCCAAGGTCTGGATGAGGTACTCGGCCAGGGGCTGGATATCCTCGCTGCGCTCGCGCAGCGGGGGCAGTTCGACGCTGACCACATCCAGGCGGTAATACAGGTCCTTGCGGAACCGCCCCTCGTTCACATCCTCTGCCAGCTCCCGGTTGCTGGCCGCCACCACTCGGACATCCACCGGTACCTCGCGGTCACTCCCCACCGGGCGCACCCGGTGGTCCTCCAGCACCCGGAGCAGTTTTGCCTGCATGGCCAGGGGCATCTCACTGATCTCGTCCAGGAAGAGCGTGCCGCCGCGGGCGTGGGAGAAAAGCCCCTCCCGCGCCTCCTGGGCCCCGGTGAAGGCCCCCTTGCCGTGCCCGAACAACTCGCTCTCGATCAGTTCCGGGGCGATGGCGCCGCAGTTGACCGGCACGAAGGGTCCCTCACGACCGCTCCAGCGGTGCAGGGCCCGGGCCGCCAGCTCTTTACCGGTGCCCGACTCGCCACGGATCAGCACGGTGCTGGGCGCAGCCGCCAGCCGCCGCAGCACCTGGCAGACGCGCTGCATCAGCTCGCTCTTGCCCACCAGCCCGGTGTCCGGGCGCACTGCCGCCAACTGGCGGTGCAACAGGTAGTTCTCCCGCTGCATGCTCCGGCGCTCAAAACAGCGGTCGATGGCGGTGTAGAGCTGGTCCATGCGGAAGGGCTTGAGGATGAAATCACTCGCCCCCGCGCGCAGGGCGGCGATGGCCGTCTCCAGGTCCGCGTAGGCGGTGATGAAGATGACGTCGGTAGGGTCGCCCTGCGTCCGCACCGCCTCCACCCAGTCGACCCCGCTCACGCCGGGCAGGCGGATATCGGAGATGATGAGGTCATAGTGGCCCTCCGCCCGCGCCTGCTCCGCCTCTTTGACGTTGGCGGCGGCGCGCACGTTGCGGAAGTGCCGGGCCAAGGCACGCTCAAGGAAATTGCGGACCCCCGGCTCATCGTCGATGACCAGTACGGTCGCCGTGGGCGGTACCCGTCGCGGGCCGCTGGTACCAGGGCGCTCCTGGTAGTCCGCCACGCCGATATTCGAACCCTGCTCAGACATTCACCACCTTGTTGTTCAGCTCAAGCCAGAGCGATTGGTAGGCTCATTGTACCGCGACGGGGTCAGGTTTGTGCGCACAACCGCTTACACCGTTAGACAACAGTGTTTGCAAGTTTTTATGCATTAATTTAATAATGGCGCTGAGCGTTAGCAGGTGCCCACATGAAACTGAACCAGTTACGCTACATCGCCGAGGTGGCAAAACGCGGCCTGAACATCTCCGCGGCCGCCGACGCCATGTATACCTCTCAACCCGGCGTCAGCAAGCAGATCCGACTGCTGGAGGATGAGCTTGGGGTGCAAATTTTTGCCCGTAGCGGCAAGCATCTCACCCACATCACCCCGGCCGGGCGCGCCATCCTCGAGTCTGCGGAACGCATCCTGGGCGAGGTTCAGAACATCCGTTCCATCGCCGCTGATTTCGTGGACGAACAGCGCGGCAGTCTCAGTATAGCCACCACCCATACGCAAGCACGGCATGCGCTGCCGCGGGTAGTCGGCCAGTTCCGGGAGCGCTACCCCAACGTCAGCCTACACATCCACCAGGGCACGCCCATGCAGATCGCGGAGATGGCGGCCCGCGGCCAAGTGGATTTCGCCATCGCCACCGAGGCGCTGGAGTTGTTCGAAGACCTGGTGATGCTGCCCTGCTACCGCTGGAATCGCAGCGTCATTGTTCCCGAGGACCACCCACTCACCCAGGTCAAGCCGTTGACCCTGGAGGCCATCGCCGAGTGGCCCCTGGTCACGTACGTCTTCGGCTTTACCGGACGATCCAAGCTGGACGAGGCTTTCGACAACGAGGGGCTTGAGCCCAACGTGGTGTTCACGGCCACGGACTCCGAGGTCATCAAGACCTATGTAAGACTTGGCCTGGGCGTGGGGATTATTGCCAGCATGTCTTTCGAACCGGAGCGGGACGAGGGGTTGGTCGCCGTGAACGCCAGCCACCTGTTTCAGGACAGCATCACCAACATCGGGTTCCGGCGCGGGGCTTACCTGCGGGGGTACATGTACGAGTTCATGGAGTTGTTCGCCCCCCACCTGACCAGCGAGGTGGTGGAGCGGGCGATACAGACCCGCTCCGCTGAGGAACGGGAGGCCTTTCTCACCGAGTTGCAGCCGTTGATTCGGCAGGCGTAAGCTACCCGGGCCCCGGGCCACAAGCCGGAGCAGGCAACCGGCGTACCGGCGCCGCCCCGGATGGGCACCACCCCAGTCAGTGGCTGGCGGGCTTTTGCC